>JAABUS010000082.1_pt1 | contig 214963 bp, 235 predicted proteins | sample 5560161 | NCBI WGS metagenome assembly JAABUS01 (sample SAMN10711885, study PRJNA513376) | rock metagenome | isolation source: Antarctica rocks | place: Antarctica: Victoria Land, Trio Nunatak nord | collected 2016-01-04 | reverse complement strand
GTAAAAGGCGGCGTGGGCGGGTCTTTTCCAAGGGGGCCAATGAATTGCAGCTGTCAGATTAAGGTACCGTTACGGAGTAAAGTACCTACTATCCGTATTGTATTTCAGTAAGTAGATGATTCCTCTCGATCTCCACGGAAACTGTGGATTTGTGACTACCGTAGACTATTGTAGAAAACCCCGGGCGCTCACATGCAAATACATCTCGTATCAATGTCTCAAAGCGTTGAACGAACCCATGGACTGGTTTGAACCACTATGTCATTACTTGTATTGTGAAGTATTGTTATGTCAATGAAGCGCGTTAGGGAGATCATTGCCATCTCTCGTCCCAGTCATCCTTGAACCCACGAACATTGCCTACCCTTTGTTGCTTTATAAGGCGGAGATTTCCTGCTTTCTGTTCGTAGGCTGGGAGGCGTAAAGCATCGTTTTCGGGATTCCACTTGCTAACCACATCTGCATCCCTATCGGCTGTTTTGTTGGGTCCATATCCAAACACAGGATCATGGTGTCGGTCCATCATTGAGACCATGTCTACTTGCATAACTTTGCCCTCAACTCCAGCGTACCAGCTAGGTGAGAAGGATGAAGGAGAAGATAGAGAATATATTGGAGAGTCTGATACTCGTCCCATACTTTGATCACAGCCGACGTTGAGGAAGACGTTCCAGTCCAGGCGGTTAGAGACTTTGTACTTGTGGATTGAGCAGGTGGACGTTGCTGTGTATGAAGTTTTGATCGGGTGGCTAGGGGACGTGATTGAAGAGCAGTCGTCAAGTTTTGTAGCATAGTAAAGCTTACCGCCAGGCATTCGAAGGTCAAAAACCTTAAGTATCGAGTGACGAGCGCCGCCAGCGACGAAACGCTCTCGACCAAACGATAGGAGGGAGTATATTGCGGAAAATGTGTCAACGAGGTCACTGAAGGAGGTTACTCTTGGGGAGGGCGAGCGAAGATCGTGAAGTCTATGGAATCTGTCAGCTTACCTCAGAGGAATGGCCATTATGGTTTTCTCTAATCATCGCCGATAAGCCAGGTCGTTGTCACTTCAGCGAAACATACCGGACAGTACCATCATAACCCCCGGTTAAAAATAGGTCTCCTTCAGCACCTCCGGCCAAAGAGGACGGTGCAAGTGGCGCAATGGAGTAAACGGTCGAGGTGCAACTAACCTCATTACCCACTGTATCAAGCCGACTGTCGGCAGATGGGTTATGAAACCCAAATTTCCGCAAGGATGCTGTCGAGATTCCATTCTGTCCGAGGCTATAAACATGAAGAGATTCTTCGAAAGGCCCAAGTCCCACTGCCAGACGGTCATGGCGTAGGAATTGCGTTGACCAAGTTCGTCCGGACTGACCTGGCGGGATTGCAGAAATCTCTCCGATTGGTTCTAGGCAACCTCGGTCTAACTTAATGGAATATAAGGAGATAGTGCTGTCTGCCACACATGCAGCGACTAGTGGGTCTGCAGCAGAGTTGACACTGGCAGATCGTAAGGATTTTCCACTTACCAACCCAGCGACCTTATAGCTTGGCGAACCAGTTACAGAAACCTTCACCACCTCAAGATGGCCACTTGCTCTCCCTACCACTATGTATTCGGATTCGTTTGTGGGTTTCTGCGATGGCCGCAGCAAATTGATAGACGTAATATCGTCCCTCCCGTCAACGAAACCGGCCTCCCTGTACATCACCCACTCGGTCATGTGATGGTGCTGGTCAAACAGCCCTTTTTTCTTTCCCCTAACATGTGAGGCCTGATACGCTCTCTCTGCTTTGCCACCCATGCCCTTTACCCTTACCATTAGGTCTGCACCTCCGCCCCACGCCAAAACTTCCTTTCTCGAACCCCAGTCTGGCCCGTAGCAGTCAATGTAACTATCAATAACTGGCTGGTATCCCATAGTCTGTACCTTTCGCCTGTGACACGAGCGAGCTTTGTTCCCATGTTTTGACCGCCCATTGGGACCTATGTCAGGTGCTACGCATCGTGCTATGAACGCTTTTCGATCCCAAGCTCGTGACAACGTAGTCAGGGCATTGACAGCATCCTTCCAGTATGGGGGGGTCTGGATGGAAGGAAACCTAATTTGTACAAATACTCGAAAGCCATCTCTCTCAATGTAGTCGCGAAGTCTTTTGCAAGCCAGAGATAGGTACAGCAACGTTCGAGCGGTTTCTAAATGAGATACGATCTGCGATAACAGCTCTGGAGGCAATTCGTCGAGCGACTTCTTCATAGTTTGCATATATAGGTTTTTCTCTTCACCGATTGTGTAGTAAAGAAGGTAAGGTAGGTGGTCTGTGTTGAATTATACAGTAAGCCCTACCCGCAGGATCGATTGCCCAGCAACCCAACTGCAAGCCAGGGTAGCCGAGGGTGCTGAGTTTGGTTAAGGGGTCTGAGGTCACCAAGCTTGAGCAACGCACAATGGGCTTTTGGGAACTATCACTGAAGTACTCTCGAACGTCGTTGACATTGTCTTTTCTACTCTGGAAACTCTTTCTTCTGTCAATCGCCCTACTAGCCCCAGGCCCTGGTTATGACACATCCAGCAGTTTGCTCTTTTCCCAAAGCAGCGAATACGGTCATTTGACATCCAACAGTCCGAAGGCATCTCATTTGAGTAATTTGGTCAGGTGGGATGCGATATACTTCACCCAAATCGCCCGCCGCGGGTATGAGTTCGAGCAGGAATGGGCGTTTGGATGGGGGTTTACCAAGCTTTTAGCGCTTTTTACTACAGGTATCCCTACTGTTGTATAGCAAATCGGCAAAGATACCTAATGTTTCTTAGGGATCAAAAGCATTGTCTCTGTGGAATCGCACTACGCAGAATCCTTGGCTGGTGTTCTCATGGCTCATGGATTCCATTTCTTATCTGTTCATATGCTGTACCAGCTCTCTCTATGCATCAATCCAGACACATACAAATGGAAAACTCCTAAGTTTGCCTTTCTAGCCGCCTTCCTTCATGTTATATCTCCCGCTGGATTGTTTCTCTCTGCACCATGCGCCGAAAGCCCTTTCTCTTTCCTCAACTTTGCTGGGTTCTTCCTCTATACGAGAAGTCACCAAAGAAGGTCCAGCGGCAGAGATGGGATAGGTAACATCTTACTTGCGGCCTCTGGGATCATGTTTTCCCTAGCCTGTATGTTCCGTAGTAACGGTCTTTTGAGCGGCTTGATTTTTTGCTACGAGGCTTTCGACAGTGCAGTGGCTCTTCTACTGCGACAGCATCTTGGTGCAAACCTACGACGATTCTGTGCTGCCTTTATCGCTGGTAGTCTCATGGCTTCTGGGCCAATCACGTGGCAATACGTAGCTTACAGGAAATATTGCGTTGGCACAGAGACCACTGATGATAGGAGACCGTGGTGTTCAAAGTGGGTACCAAGTATATATACTTGGGTTCAAAGATACTACTGGTAATACAGACACTCTTTTATGCTGTCTAAGCTAATGAGAAATAGGGATGTCGGATTTCTAAAGTACTGGACGGTCTCCAACATTCCGCTTTTCTTGCTCGCGGCACCTATGCTGTACATACTTGCGCAGTCCGCTAGGTGGGGTTGCGGCTGGACTAGGACGGCCAGTGGTGCCTCAAAAGAGACGACAAGATCTGCAACAGGTAAAAGAAAAACCAAAGAACCCAAGTCGACCTCGTCTACCAATAGGGACATCTTGCGCAGGATCTCAATACCTCAGGCCGTACTCGCTACTCTCGCACTGACGAACTACCACGTACAGGTTATCACTCGGCTTTCTTCAGGCTACCCCGTCTGGTATTGGTGGCTAGCATCTATGATAATTGATGCTCGTGATCCGCAGATATTTGGTAGGCGGTGGAGACCTGCCAAAATAACAGTGAGGTGGATTATCATCTATGGAGTCGTGCAAGGAGGTCTGTTTGCAAGCTTCTTGCCGCCCGCATAGGCTTTGGGAGGGTTGGCTGGTGGGGCCTATATACCTATCACGGTTACAAACGTTTGAGTCACCCTGGTATTGATGTGCTAGACCACGAAAAGCGGTAACCATGGCCACCGCAATCCTAGCTTTCGACGACTACTAAACCACCTCCAACTGCTTGGAATAGCTACTGGCTTGGATGACCGCTATCTCATGCTAGATGAAGATAGGATTTCATTTCAACAGATATCGGAAAGGCAGCTGCTAGCAGAGGATTTGGCGTAAGCGAGAGAACATGCTTAGGTAGTATCGTAGGTATGGTTTCAAAAATGGTTCTTACAGACTCCTAAGTCAGCAGGCGAAAGAGTCTCTCGGCAGAAGGAAGAACGAAAGCATCTCCGGAATTGTAATCACATGATGAAGAGAGATAAAGGATTTGTCAGAAGACGCAGCACAGGATGTGCTTGCGCATGTCACTGTTGCCTGAGCAAAAGGAGCGATGAATAAGCGTATATAGATAGTTCAAACCCCAACATTTTCTGAAAGGATGATAACAGTAGGTACTACACAATATATTAGACTCTTCTCTAGAGTTCTTCATTACTTTGACTATAGTGCGAGAAGATCAGCATATCCTTCATGAGACCGGCTGAGCCTTGGATGTATTGACGAAGTATAATATTGCCGCCACAACAGATTTTACATCTAGTGGTGTGAACATTTTGTTAGATAACTGTTTCAAATATACATCTTAGTTTTTGGACCAAGGACTTACCACAGCAACCCATAGGTATCACTTCGACACCACTTGGACACCGACACCCGTGGCAGTTACGAGAGAAGGTGTGACTAAGCAAAGCATTGCCGACATAGCAGCTCACCGAGTCAATGTTGACAACCATACCATATTTACACCTTTGAGAAGCTCGTTACAAGGCCTGTAACATCAGAAGCTTAGTCAATTGCTGAGTGTGGAGCAGGTTTGTACTGTCTGCGGCAATCGTGTGGCGTGTATGTCATCGTTTCTTCCATATGCAGCTCCTTGACGAGAATGTTGCCTTGCCACTTGTAGGACAGCTCACTGACTGCTTCTGCGTTCGACAGAATCTGCCTCACCTCGACTGCCAACATATGCGAGAATATAACATAGACGCCTACGGTCATTTAACCTTCTGTATCAGCCATGGATGGTGCTCGAGATAGGATAGCTGAGCTCATCTCTTCACTTACTAGCAAAGATGGACTAGATTCCTCTCGTGTCAGCTCGCCAGGGGGGGGAGGAGAGCTGTGCAATGGTGGGAACACGCAAATTGCTCGTAATAGGCCAAGAACATACCCCTACTTTCGATATCTACCCTATAAGGTCGAAGACGAGGCTGAGCGGCAGAGAAACTTTGGCGAGATATTGAAATTCCTCTATGTTGCTGTTGAAGCTGGAGACTTCTCGCCCGGGGCTGTACACTGGACCAGGGAGATGAGGAATTGGTTGAGTCTCAAATTTGACCCAACGAAGGAACAAAGGCTCAAGATGGTCAAGCTTTACTATGAACTTGCCCTTGCACCGGGCATTGATGTGACAGCCGCTGAGAGGTTCTCAAGCATGTTTATGGTCTTGACAAAGTATGGTTCTCTATACCTCTCTTGCTAAATCCATAGCTAATTCATCTGAAGACGGAAACACTATCTCCGGTCTGGCGTAGATTTGACCCTCGATTGGAAACCGCTTTTCCGGGAATTGAAAGTCTTTGTACTTCCCTCAGAGTCAGGCATGGTTCATACAACAAACGTCAAACGAAATTTCCGCACACTCACCAAACTCTGTACCTTTGCACAGCTCTATTTCGACCCGATGGCCATACCAGCAATGCTAAGGGAGATCCTACCCTACTTCAGTACATCCTTCACAGAGGGTGCATATGTGGTGGCTGGACTATTAAACCTCCTACTACCAACGGCTCCTGCACCAGCCACAGAGTATAAATTAGTACCGCAGCAGTATCTTCCAACGCTGTTCCACTTGTGGTCGTTGATCAACCGCTCAAGGGTATTCGATACATACTTTCTTGATTTGTTTTCACGGCTAGCTCGTGACTCTCTGGCTGCAGAACACATTCCTTTCACAGAATACGGCATATACACCAAAGACCAGTCGTCTCTTGTATTCACTGCTGTGCTCCGTCTTCTTGAGATCCCTGTTGGGCAAGCAACTTCACCATACAGCGCCACAGTAGACATCAATGCAGGACTTGCGATAATGCTAGAACGAGATCCAAAGAAGCACCCGATTGCGCATCACATCGCCCGATGGATTGTGATGTCACTTTCTCCAGCCTGCCTGGGTAAACCCGATTCAACCATGGCTTGTCTCGAGGGTCTTGTCCAAGCTGTGGAAACCTTTTTCCATCCATCAAATTCCGGTGGTTGGACCAAGACGTTATCTCAACTAGTATACTACCTTGCAGACTTCTTCGTCATGAGGTGGAATCGTGAGAAGAGTGGAGAGATGGATATACCAGAAGAACGCAAACTTAATGATGTACTAAAGCGCCGTTTTGTTTTATGCTTAAGGGAGGTTATATTTATGGGTATTTATGCTAAGAGTGGAACTGCCATGAATTTCTCCTTGTCGACTCTTCAAAGCTTAGCATACCTGGAACCGAGCCTAATATTGCCCGGAGCACTTCAGCGAATCTATCCCTCTATGCAGGGGCTTGTGGAAGTTCACCGTACAACATCATCCCTCCGCTCACTCCAAATACTCTCAAGGATCATGGTACGCACAAAAGGCTTCAGGTGTCACGTCACCACTATGTTAGGTCTTGCTCTCCCTGGAATAGACGCAAATGACCTTGAGAAAACTCTGTACACTTTATCGTACGTTCAATCAGTCTCTTACAATATACCCTTCCACGACTTGACCAGAGGGAACGGCAACATCAGTGGCAGTATGCTTGCAGTTGAATGGATTACCTCCGAAGTCGAGAGGATGGAACAAGCAGGCGTTAACGTGGAGCTTGACTACCAAGACCAACTCAGCGATGAGGATGAGGAGATGATACTTCGTGCTTCAACGGCATCATTTGCCGAATTCCTGAGTTCTTTTCTAGGTAGAGTTTTTACTCTTTTAGAAAATCTTCCTGACGCCTCAAGAGTACGATCAGGTTCACCGGAAGAGAACGTTGTGAATACCTTACCAGCCACCTTCACGCCTCTTCTAGCGTCCTTGTCTCCTGAGTTGTATGATCTAGCACTCAACAAGATTGCTGATTTTGTTGGCAACCATGTCATTCATCAAGCCCGAGATGCCATGGCCTTTATTTGCAGTGCCCTGTGCAAAGTCAATCCAGTGAAGGCCCTGAAGCGTCTGATACCCATGTTAATACAGTCCATTCGAACAGAGATTGATGAAAATGGTGCTGCATCAACTCGCAACACTGGGACCGATGTACTCCCTAGGGATCGTGGGCTTGTTTGGAATGTCAGCATGCTAAGCATGTGTGTGGTTCATGTTGGTGACGCCGTATTGAACCACAAGCAGGAACTGTTTGACATCGCAGTTTACATGCAGCAGAAGTGTAAGGGCATACCAACTGTACACATTTCCAACTACATTCACCATTTGCTTCTTAATCTTACGGGTACTTATACCATTGATTATTCTTTGTACGAAGCAGACGTGCTCGTTAGGGGTCTTGGTCCCCAGGATTGGGGAATGATCCCAGATCCCCAAAGCATCAACATCAAATGGCACGTCCCGTGTAAAGAGGAAATAGATTTTGCTGTGGAATTGTTCAAAGCTCAAGGCGAAAGCGCATTGCACCAATTGGCCGCGCTCACTGATGGAAACTCAAACATCAAACGAGATGGTACTGGTAAAGAATGGTCAGACGAAGTATCACGGAACCTTGTGCTTCTTAGATTGCTGCTCTCGGGTGTATCTTTGCTTTTCGATTCATATGCTGTTAATAAACAGGATTCTGACACTGACACGGACATGAGCGATGGTGTTGACATCGTTCGTACAAATGGAGTCACCCCAGAAGGGCAGAGCAACGATGCAGACATCTCAATGGAAGATTCTGAAGAGGATGAGGTGAAGCCAACATTCAAGTATCCGGTAGGGTATTCGCTTAGGGAGAACGACCCTGTTCATGAAGAAGTCCATGATTTGCGGGAAAGAGCAGGGGTGTTGTTGCATAAGGTTCATCGGTTCTTGGTCGAAAAGCAGGAAGACGACGTAGCATGTTTCGGCCCTCTGTACACTGCCTATAGGTCTTGGTTCATTGATGTTGGAATCGAGAGATCTGCCCACGTGCTGGACCGGGTCACGAGGCTTCTGTCTGCGGATATCCATCCATACAAAGTGAGTGGACTTAGAAAAGAATACCCGAGGCCCTTACTACTTCGCAGAGCAAACGTGTATCATTTACAGCGCCTCCGCCATAATTCGACTCCGAGACCGAAATCCGACCTTTCGAAGCAGCTTCTTCTCGATCTCGCTGAATCGGGCGTTTCGCTTTATACCGAGGTTCGTCGAAACGCGCAAAGCGCAGGAGAAGCTGCCCTCAAATCCATTATTGGAGCACGGCCTTTGGTGATACCCCCCTTGTTGGCTGCGCTTGAGACCGGTGTGGAGAAGAGTGACTTCCCTCGTATCAAAGGCGCCATATATTCGCTACTTTTTGGTAGTCTGGCCAAGACAATCGGCCGCGATTGGAGATATGCCCCGTCTGTTATAAAGGCCTATATCGCCGCGAGCACAACGGATAAGCCGTCGATTCAAAGGCTCTGTTCTCAGGCCACTCTCCAAATCATGGACTTCGGGAGGCCACTTGAGCGAACAGTCATTCTGGAGAAGGATGTAATCCGAGCTATAGCGCCGACCGGTGATGTTCAATCGACGATAAGCAAGAAGAACGAGAAAGTCGTGCAAAAGCGCTCCCTAACAGAAGCCAAGAAAGCTGCCTTGTCGGAAGAACTCATTGACATGGCTAGGAAATCGCACTGGAAAAAGGCGAGCCGTACTGCCGCAGTTGTGATCACCCTTGGCTTCAGATTCGACAGTATAGCATCTGAAAACATGGTAGATCTCATTTCTCGAGGTGCAATCGACTCGCATCCTGGCTTAAGAGGCCTCTATTCTGGCGCTCTCGTCGCCTTATTCTCCTTAATAGACTCTCGTGCGAGTGCACAGCATAATTATGAGAATTATCTTCTGGACAGGCAGTTCCTTCCGGCCAAGATTCAAGTTACGACGCGCAGGGAGGATTCGGGCTGGACCAAAGATTTTCTAGCAAGTTTTGCGCAGGCGGAAGTAGAATATTTCATCGATCATGACTATCCTGGTTGGCTTGTATGGGACAAGACTATGCCCGCTTATAAGTCAAATCCTAAGACTGATCTAGAGTTTGACGATGCAGAGCGAAGAGTACTCGAACAAATCGGTAAACTATTGGACCGGGCCTGGTTCTCGGCCTTCTTTGGTTATCTCAAGCAAGAGCCGCGCGATGCTGCCGCAGACCGCTTCCGCATGTCTAGCGCACTGTTGCTGGTCTACGCTTTCGAGCTCATGTATCAAGGGTTCACGACCGCCAACCTCTCAGACATTGAAGAAGAGGTCGCTAAGATCTTTGGTGACGGGTCTGATAAGCATCAGCATCGTGCAACAGCGGAGATCCTAGGAGCTCTTCTGACATCCACTGTCGACAAACCTGTTGAGAGGCGAACTACGATATGGGGGTATGCCTTCCCCATCGTGCAGAGAGTCTTCGCGGATGGGCTAACGCCTGAAAATTCCGCCTACTGGATGACATTTTTACACCTAGTTCTGCAAGGAAAGGATCCACGGCGATCATGGCCCCTTGTCGATTCGCTCGCCTCTTTTAAATTAGACATGGCTTCGAATGCGGCATTCAAAGAAAGCTCAAAGATACAACTACTGCAGCAGTGCGTAAGTGACTTAGGATGGCACTTCCAATTAGAGAAACCCATCATCGAAGACTTCATCAAGCATCTGGATCATCCTTACAAGGGTGTCCGTGAAGCCATGGGGCACACTTTAGCTACCATCTACCGTACTCGGTACCATGAGTCGTACAAAGACACTGATACGTTAGTGGAGGACCAGAACGCGGCGTCTTCAATTGGGACACGCCCATACCAGCCGTCGGAGGATTATTCTAAAACCATCATTGACATCTTTGAGCGTCTGGAAAAGTGGAGGCTAGAACGCAAGCCAGGCTCACAAGTGCCCTCGTCATACACTTCCGGCAGCAAGACTGTGCTACTGTGGCTTGACTCGACGTTGTCTTCGTACGAGTGCACACAATTATTACAATTCTTCCCGAATGTATTCATGGAGCAGCTACTGCATATGATGGACATCAAGGAAGATCAAGAGCTCCAGGGTCTAGCATACCACGTCTTCAGACACCTTCCGAACATTCCGCATCGAATAGGTGAAGATGCAGAATTTATCGCTGCCCTCATCCGTATTGGCACAACCTCCTCGTTATGGCACCAGCGCCTCCGAGTCTTGATAAATATGCAAGTGGTGTACTTCCGACGTCTTTTCCTTATCTCCCGTGAACAGCAACAGAAGCTATTTGATTGTGTCGCAAGCATGCTAGAAGATACTCAGCTCGAGGTACGTTTAGGCGGGGCCTCTACCCTCTCTGGTATAATTCGATGCTCGCCGATTGCGTTGCGTACAAGTGTTGTGCAAGATCTTAGCAAGAAGTTTACAAAGATGCTTCTCGATTCGCCACTACCGAAAAAGCCTAGAAATGGTGCTTCCGTACCGGTATCTGGAACAAGCACACCCACACCTGAGCACACGAAGCTGGTTCTTACTCGCCACGCAGCTGTACTGGGACTCGGTGCCCTCGTGCAGGCCTTTCCGTATATTTCCCCACCGCCTGCGTGGATCCCAGGCGTTCTGACAACGCTAGCTAACAAGGCCAACTCTGATCCTGGTATGGTAGGTAAAAGTGTGAAGAGTATCCTGAGCGAGTTCAAGAAGACGAGGCAGGACACATGGCACATGGACTTGAAGGTATGTTGATTATGTCATTATCGAAAACCATCACAATGCATTGCGATGCTGACATGCGGATCCTAGGCATTCTCCCAAGAGCAAGCAGAAGATCTGGATGGCGTGTTATGGAAGAGCTACTTTGCATAGGGTGGCGTTCATAGTTGAAGTTGGGCTCATTGTTCGTCCCCTTGATGGGGTCGGCCCAGAGAGGTTTTATTTGCATTCAGGCGCATAGCGTGGTGTTGGCAGGTGTGTCGTCAAGCATCGAGGGAGGCATCGGCTACATGGTGTCTGGGCACAGCGATAGTTTGACGCTTGAGAAGGTTCTGCTGTTGCTTCTTCCTCGTTACCATGTACAATATGTGATGACGAGGGTTGTCACCCAAAAGCTCCTCATTTGCCCGCTGTTCCCCCTTAAGTGCACTGGGAGCGCGTTTTCATGTCGCCAATTACGATGCCAATCCGGATTGATCAAATCATACTCACACATAGTCGGAATATCTCATAGAATCTTGTGCCTACGTCTATTTTATATTTTATATTTTATAGCTCCTCACTTTACCGTGTGGTTGTTTTATCTACTTCGCTGCTGCATCGGTTACTGTAGCTACCGTCACTTTACCCCGCCCTCGTCAATGAGGAGGGACTGATGAAATTCCAAGCTCAGACGCCCCGCCGTCACCCAAGACATATATGGTTGACGTCCCTATGATCGGCTCTGCCACATTCCTTCTCTCCAGCAGTGTCTACATATGATGTTCTCCAGAGCTTAGAACCTCGTGCTTCTAGCGACACTCATATACTGCAATTGATGCCTATATCAGGGTAATAGTTCACGGACACGTACTTCTACTGAACGCCGGAACTCATTTGCCACGATGACAACTTCCGATCCTCACAAGGTAGAGCACGCTGCAGAGAATTTGCGAGGCTCCTCCCGAGCGGACAAAGAGAAACTTAGAAATTCTTTCATAGGTGCAATAGACCAAGGCACAACGAGTACACGTTTCCTGATATTCGATGGTCTGGGAGCACCAGTAGCCTCTCACCAAATAGAATTCAAGCAGATATACCCGCGTTCGGGGTGGGTACGCCATCACGGTAATGTCCATGAAAATACTTTCAAACATTGACCACTCTGCAGGTGGATAGAACATGACCCTCAGGAGATATTCGCCTCTGTTGAAACATGCGTGGAGAAGGGCACAAAGGCGTTTATCGACCTGGGTCACTCAGTCTCCGAAATAAAGGCCATTGGTGTCACCACCCAACGAGAGACTACAGTGGTCTGGGATAGTGAGAGCGGTGAAACATTATACAATGCCATAGCATGGCCGGATACGAGAACACATGGTATAGTCCGAGAGCTGAAGGCACGCAAGGGAGCCGACCAACTTCAAGATATCTGTGGCTTGCCCCTATCGACATACCCGTCGTCATTGAAATTGACCTGGTTGCTGCGGGAATCGAAAGCGGTGCAGAAGGCCTATGAGAATAGTCAGCTTGTGTTTGGAACAATCGACACATGGCTGCTCTATAAACTGAACGGAGGGAAAGAACACAACGTGCATGTCACTGACGTGACTAACGCTTCGAGGACCATGTTTGTAAATCTTCATACGCTGGATTATGACCCTTTCGTTTTGGAATTCTTTGGTTTAGAAAGAAAGCATATTACACTACCCAAGATTGTGCCATGTTCGGATCCTACCGCCTTTGGCTCAATGGCGATGGGCCCTTTAAAGGGAACAAAGATAACAGGATGTCTTGGAGATCAATCGGCTGCACTTGTAGGACAACTAGCATTCTCTCCCGGACAGGCGAAGAACACCTATGGCACTGGCTGCTTTCTGCTATACAACGTCGGCGAGAAACCAGTCATGTCGAGTCATGGGTTGCTGGCAACGGTAGGGTACCACTTTGGTGGTAGTCGCAAACCGGTGTATGCCCTGGAGGGTAGCATTGCAGTTGCTGGAAGTGCTGTGAAATTTCTCATGCAAAATTTTGGATTCTTTGAAGCTTCCCACAAGATAAATGATCTTGCAGCTACCGTGGAAGATAGTGGAGGTTGTGTGTTTGTTACTGCGTTCAGTGGACTGTTTGCGCCTTATTGGATCGACGATGCCAAAGGAACGATTTTCGGTATCACACAATATACCGAGAAGGGGCATATAGCGCGAGCGACCATGGAAGCTACTTGCTTCCAAACAAAAGCGATCCTTGACGCCATGGAGAAGGATAGTGGCCACAGACTTGCCCAATTAGCAGTTGACGGCGGTATGAGCAATTCCGATTTATGTATGCAGGTAAGTGAACCCGCTTCGTTCACAAGGTGGCCGCTCGTGGGCAAGAAATAACTCCAATAGACCCAAGCAGATATTATCAACATCCCAGTCGATCGACCAATGATGCGGGAGACTACGGCTCTCGGTGCTGCCATTGCCGCAGGCTTCGCCGTAGATGTTTGGAAAGAGTTTGATGAACTGAAGGATATCAACCAAGAGGATCGTAAGGTCTTTACGCCGCAGATCTCGAACGAGGCAAGTGAGAAGATGTATAAGAGGTGGGAGAAAGCCGTGAAAATGTCGAGAGGATGGCTCGACTCCGAAGATGACTCTCAAAGTACATAATTCGAACAATCAAATCCAGATACCTACTAGGGTAGAAGTTAGCCTTTGCTTGTAAATTATTGAATACAGTGTACCTGTTTTGGGATGTTTCCGATATACGAGCAGACCTCTATGCGTTCTGGTACGGTGCAACCCATCGTGGTTTGTTGCAAAGCGTCATTGAGCTGACCGAGCTGAGCCTTCTGCCATCGATACGTTGGTGAGCACCTAACCATTCAGACATATCTCCGCCAGACTGACGTCTCGTCAGGTCAGCAGAGTTGTGGGGGCCATATTAGGCTCAGTAGGAGACCAGAGCTGTCTTTGACAGCACGTGATTGAAAGGCGAAGAACTAGAACATGAACCTGTGGCCAATGTCTTTACCGAAATTTTCCCTTTTTCACGGAGCTACGGAACACAGATAGACCGGCGGGAGGAACGGGCCTCTGCTGCTGTTGAGTGAAACTGTCCTGCAGGCTGCAACTGGCTTCACCTCTTATTTTCAAAAGCCACAGCGGAGGAGCCGATGCTCTTCCGGTCCCAGACCGTCACTTGGGCCTGTATCTCGCATGAGTTGGGACCCGCTATCACTACATGCCCAATCAAGTCCCTGTTAGTGTGAGCGGATTCAAATTGGCAACGTATGCCGAGAATACGCCAGAGGAAAAGACTAGCAACGATTTGCACAAGCTTTACAGCCCCAGTCAGCATGATAGCATCTCAACCGTTACCTTCTCAGCCAACAGGCGAGCGTCATCTCAATGTCAGTCCCTCTCAATGAAACCCTTCACGCGTCTGGCAGCCCGACATGTGAAGAGCATGGCAGAGATGGCCCTCAGTTCAAGAGATTAATGGAGAAAGCCTCCCAGGCTCTCCGATGCCCCTGGTTCGAGCTTCTCCGCTTTTTGAGGGACTTTCCCGCGGATCAATGACAGACGAATTCCATTGTCTAAGTAAATCGAGGCCAATCACAGTCTATCCGGCCAGCTCAAGATCTTCGCCTTCTATCCTAAATGACTTGAAATCGAACCGAAAGGCCTTGCCGGTTGCAGGAATGCCTCCATAACGATTAGTCGTTGGAAGCTATCTCGTCGCGTGATTCTCCTCCAAGGGTTCAGTCTCCCTACAACAAGCGCATCGCGCCCCTCTTAATGCCCTCCAATGGGTGGAAAAGACTCGGAATGCCCTGGCTCATCATTCCTCTACGAGTATAAGGCTTTCGTATTCGGATGCTAGAATCTTCATCCTCAAACACAGCATGTGTGACTATACCCAGATCAATTACCAGTGCGGGCATGTGCGTTACATAGTAAAGGCGTGGTGTACTCGTTATCAGCAGACACAACAGCGGTGCCCTCCCAATGTTGTGGCAATGTGAGTAGTTCTCGGCTGAACGGGACCGACCTTCTGTTGTAGGAGATGTTGGACTGACATCATCCTTTACAGAGAAACCAAATCCAACGAGAAATGTGGTGTGTCCTCCTGCCGTAGTTCGAAACGTTATATCCCACTGTTCCATGTTTTACGAAGTGTCCACTATCCCTTTCTTATGATGTTTCTTTTTCAGAAGCCCGGGCTTTCAAGTACCCCCAAAATACTTTGCCTGCGCCTTTACGTTCCGTCGAGACCCCTTAACGCTAATTATCTTGTTTTTTTAGGAGACTGTAAAGCTACACCAGCTAAATGACATCCGCATTTGCGTGCTTTGAGCAATGACGCAGATTCCGCAAGAGTGCTATTGAGATTTCCCATCCATTTCTGCCGGGGATTTCGATGTTTTGAACGATGTTCCAATGCCCAGAACGACAAAGCGATCCCTCGTTTCAACGAGTCTTAGACCATACGTTCTTCTTGACTGATACGGCGATGACGAGCACTTCCTGTTAAAGATTGTCTTTCGCAACAATGTACCTACGGAACACCAATAAATCATCCTAGATGTCCCACCTGTCTAGAATACGTATGACGAATCTACGGCCACTTCTATAAAGATTTACCAGACGGCTGGTGAACCTTTTCGCTGTCTGTGCATTCTTGTTCCCAGTTACTCCAATGGCCAAGCCATCCTCCATCAACACCAGCCGCAACAAGCTAACCTCCTCGACCCACTCAACCCCAGCTTCTGGTTTGATATCTGCATCTTCGTCAAGCATGGAGTGCTCGGTACGGTGCACACTGGGTCTTGGACAGAAGGAATAGCTGTTGGTTGTTGATAAGCTTGTCGGCAGTGTGGAAGAAGGGTTATACCACGTACTCCATGGGAGGGTGCTGCCGCAGCTGGAGTGCAAAGCGGAGATCTATCCCTTCACTCGACCCCGACTCTTCACATCAACAGAGCGATTGTTCATCTTCAGTCGAAAACATTCCATACAAGCTGGTCGGATAATCGAGACGCTTGCAAGGTTGGTGGGAAGGTGTAGATTAGCCGTCCTGTCTTAACAGTGAAGAACCGTCATTTGCTTAAGATGCGGATATTCGTACCATGGGTTTGGATAAGCATCCTTTCGGAGATCGATGAGGTCCTCCTTAAGAGTCGCAGTATGTTCTACTCTCGCATTGCCTCCATGCCGGACACAGCTCCCGCAATTAGTGGCATCTGAGTATCGTGTTCAGCCACAATCACTAACAGCCGCACAAGACCTCGCACTCAATGTCTCATGTTCTCATCACAGGACGGATGTTTGTGTATTTATCTTTCCACTCCCCAAGCTCTGCGGGCCAATACTGCAAGTACTACCGCCTCACAAGCCAGTCCATTGACACACGTTGATTGACGCAGAGGAGCATTTCGAAGCAACCCTTCCGACAGCTTCTCGAGCGACTGACTACCTTTGTCAATCTCCCGCAGACTCAAACGCCACAATGCCTATCGCGATGCCCTGTATCTCCTTATCGCCCCTATACTCTCTCACAACCGGTTGTCTTTTTCCACCCTGCTAGTTACATCTCAATGTCTACCCTTCTTTATCTCGGGCCTACAGAAAGAAGCCTTCCCGACCGAAGAAGCCCTTTTACACTAGACGATTCTCCAGAACACACGCACCAAAAAGCTAGCACTAGAATAGGTAAAGCTGTCTGCTACGACAAGCGAAGAATCACAACTACGTGAGACTCCTATTAAGGGTTCTCAACCAGCTTAAACGCCCTATTTCATACCCCTCACTACCCCCTTATCTTATAAACCATCCCTCCCCCTTACTCAAGTTCCTTAAAACCATCCCCTCAGCCCCCACACATCCTCCCCTAAAACTAATACTCCTAAAAATAAACCGACTTCATCAAACAACGCCTCAGCAACCTACACTCTCTAGCCAAAGTTCCACGTACTAAACTTCTACTTCCCTAGCATCTTTCCCTACTATTCCATCTCGAAAGGACTTTCTACGTACAGTAAGATCTGGCTACAACGATGTCCAAAACCCCACCTAATCACCTCGGCAGGAGGATACGATATCGTTCTATCAAAGGCTGGCATACATACAAACCAATCCCTGCTGGTCTCAGAGAGAGTACTATTCCAAAGAGGCTATCGTCATTTGGACATCGGTTATAGCGGGGGGGGGTCTTACTATAATAAGAGGCTCCGGTCGTGCAGAATACTTTTTGGGCGACATGGAAGGGTACACTTAGGACCTAAAAATCAAAACCAACGGGGTTATTTTTCAAAAGGGAAGGGTTGAGGTACAGGAAGACGATTTGGTAAAAGTAAAAAAAATGGATTAGATAGCGCTCTCGTACGAACCTCGCATCTCCAAACCCCTCCCAGCCTATCACGAGTATCACATCCTCCACAGGAGAGAACCAAAGTTCTCACTCCGTTACCTTTCCCATATTCCCAACGTCACACCCTACCGCATCTTGCAAATCATCCCCCTCCCTCGTCTCTTCCCCAATTCCAAACCCTTTCAATCTTCAGCCAACCTGAACCATTGCCAGATACTCTTTTTTCTCTTGCAAGCGAAACAAACAAAAGACATTCGTTCGAGTTACCGCTATCACCGAACATCTTCTCACAAAAGAAACCTCTTTTGTCCATAAAATGTAGGCGACATGTACAGAGCTTTACCCTCCACCTCCATTTCCCTCTCCTCCCCTTCCCTCTCCCTCCCCCACCCCCCCTCGGACCCCTAATTCCCCTATTTCCCTGTCTACTCCTCACTAGATCCTTAGTCTTAAAACAAATTCCCCGTTTCCGATTATCTCGGAAATCTTTCAATAGTTGAGATAATAAGAGTGCTGATATTGTGGGCAAACGGAAAACGGATTAAACAACTAGAATACCAAAGCTGTGGGCTTGGCCTCTTCGCTTCATGTATGTCTGATTTGGTTGAATTGGTGCAGAAATGATAGAATGCTCTACTCAATTATTTACACAATAAGCAGAACTCCAACAGAGAGGCTGCAGAAACGGGTCCTTTCGATCCGTTTAGAGATTACCCGGACACCGCAATGCCGCTGACGCTTCCGGCGTACGCTATTAAGCTGATGAGATGTAGGAAATAACATGCGCTTAGATTTTGGCGCCCCCGTTTCCACCGGGGCTCGACTCGCCATCATTCGCCGCCTCACTTGAATGACTGCCTGGTGTCGGCGACCCTCCGCCGGTGATGCCCGGCGGCAGTACTATCTCGGGTAACTTGATTGGGGTTTTGGGTAGCACCGTCAACTTCTTCAGTTTCTCCCCCTTCAGCACCCGGTGCATTTCGTCCAGATTCAGCACCTCATACTCGACCAAGGCCTTTGCCAACAAATCTAGTTCTTTTCTTTTGTCGGTAAGGATTTTTGTGGCACGCTGGTAGCCTTCTTCAACAAGGCGATGCACTTCGCCTTCAATTTGCTGTTTGGTTGGGCTGGAGAGCTTCGAGTAATCGGAATGTAGGTGAACGTTGCCGACGGTGTCAGACATACCCAATTTTGTCACCATATCGAAGGCGAATTTGGTGGCACTTTGAATGTCCTGCGGATCTGTTAGTGTTGCCAGGGGAACTGATGGAGAATGGGATAATAACGTACAGCTGCACAGCCGCTGGTGACCATTTCACTACCGTAGACCAGTTCTTCAGCAACTTTGCCACCCATGGATGAGTCTATATGAGCGATGTACTCCTGTTTCGACATCGAGACTTTATCCATCTCATAAATGAAGTGTGTCACACCGAGGGTTTGCCCACGGGGCATGATGGTGACTTTGTAGACCGGTGTATGACCTTTGGTGAACATGGCTACTAAGGCATGCCCGCCTTCGTGGTACGCAGTCATCAGCTTGTCTTTATCCTGGATGACAGCGCTTCGTCGTTCAGCCCCCATCATAATCTTGTCCTTGGCCCATTCGAAATCTAGCATGCCGACTTTCTGAGCTTGATTCCGGCTTGCACGAACAGCAGCTTGATTTACAAGATTCTCGAGCTCGGCACCTGAGAAGCCAGTGGTACCTCGAGCAATCACCGATTCGTCGACGTCAGTCCCTATTTGAACGTTTTTCATGTGATGCTTAAGTATCTCTACACGGCCTCGGACATCCGGAAGAGGAACCGTAACATTGCGATCGAAGCGTCCTGGTCTGGTTAGAGCCTTGTCGAGGAGCTGAGGAAAATTGGTGGCGGCAAGGATAATGACACCTGTCTCTTGAGAAAAGCCATCCAATTCAGTAAGGAGTTGATTGAGTGATTGCTTTACATATGCCGGATCCCTTTCGTTTCGCTTGCCTCCTATAGCATCCAGCTCGTCGATAAAGATGATGGCGGGAGCCTTAGCACGAGCGCTGCTGAAAAGGTCACGGACACGCTTTGCACCAACTCCAACGTAGATTTCATCAAATTCAGCTCCCGACATGAAAAAGAACGGTACGCCCGCCTCACCGGCTACGGCTCGAGCTAGTAGAGTTTTGCCAGTACCAGGAGGACCGACGAGAAGGACACCTTTAGGTAGCTTTCCACCGAGCGTGGAGAATTTCTCGGGGTTCTTGAGAAATTCGACCAGCTCCTGGAGTTCCTCCTTTGCTTCGTCACAGCCGTGAACATCAGAGAAGCGGACAGTTTGATGTTGAGGTTGGGCCTCGTTGTTTTGGGTTCCGCCGACCTTTTTTAAGATGCCTGTAGTTTCGACCAAAACGGTGACGACGACCAAGGAGAAATAAGTCACGAGCCCGAAGTAGACTAAGAATTTGACCCATTTGAATATGGTTCCACCCAAAGACTCTTCAACAACAACGTACAACGGGCTCTCCTTCACACCGGACCCGGTAGAGCCGTCTTTGCCCCTAGCCATTGCGATATTTCCCCCTCGTGACTGAGCTGCGACAGCTTGGCCGACGGCTTGGAGCTGTGCATTGGTCATCCCAGAGGTTTGGCTTTGCAGTTGCGTGCTTCCTCCATATCCAGTGACCCCTTCTGTTTGTGCTACCCTCTCCAGTGCTTGACGGAATGCCGTCTCGCAAGCGGTATTTGATGCATATCTCCCAGTTTGAAATCGTTCGACAACAATCGCTGGCATATTGGCACGAATTAGGGCAGAATAAAAGGCATACTGTGCCGTTGCACTTCCTGGGTGGTTGTTGGCTGTCTGCTCTAGGTGTGCCAGCTGATTCTGATTCGAACTACTCCCCGTAATACTTCTCCGCTGTGTGATGTTAGATGCTATCGGAGTCGTGATCCTGTACCTGTGGGCAAATCGGAAGGGAGGGAGTGTAGTGTACATCCGAGCGGACTGGAGAGATTTCACTTGGGCGTGAGAGAAAGGATTCGCAGACCAGAGTTTCTTAGAAGATGCTATGCCGATCAGTAAAGGCCATATCTACAAAAACTATAACGTACGTAGAGACAGAATCACGGATCCTTGTTGTCCTGATAGATTACCAATTTGGGGTAGAGACCGTAAAGATGTCATGGGCACAGAGGCAAGGCATTCTGGTAGTTCGGCGGCAGGGAATATCTGCTGAACTGTCAATATGGTATCCCAACTGGATTAGAAAGTGATATCCTACCAAATTCTCCATCGCGGAAGGTACCGTAGAAGCATGTCGTTCCTGCAGGGCTTTACGATGGGCAGGCTTGAAGTGAGCAACTGTCTGCGGTAGACCTCTCCAAGGCGCGATCAGTGTGGATTTCACAGACGGCCACATCTCAGAAGTGACAGTAGCGAGGTTCTGTTCCGAATGCTATCAGTAGTGCAAATACCCGAAGAGTGGCGCTGCACGTACAGTGATGACGGTGGGTGCCTGGAACGTCATGGCGATTACTTGAGCCGGCTCGTGGCCGTAGATTCCTCGAAGATTACCAGAGTAAACAAATGATAGTAGAGAATTAGAAGAAATGAACTCTTCAACGCCGTTGGGTGTCAGCACCCGGAATAGCAGACGTCGTCGAAATATATCCATCGAATTCGGTGAAGCTTAGCCCATTCCTGTTAGCGTCGGGTAAATACTCGGCCCGAAGAACTGTCTCGACACCAAATGCCTGGTAGGGCTGGTACCAGTTCTACTTGATCCAGTCAGTCAACCAGGGAGCCCAGGAACTCACACTCTTCACAAATGTTTCAGGGATAATTCGTGTTCGAGCCTACCCGTTGTTTACAACCTTTTGAATGGAACCAGTACTAAATCAGAATGGGAAAAAAAGGAAGGACTAGGATGTGGAGGCATAAATTCTAAATGCCGAAACTGCCCACTACAACTCATGAGATTGTTTATTGATGATCCCCTCCGCTGGAGAACACAGTACTTCACGGTTTCCAATGATTTCTACGTCTATTCGACGCCTGTCGCTGTATGTTCCGAGATGTCGGTCGATTTATCACTGCTTTCGAATAAAATTGCTGAACAGTTTCCTCCACCTCCTGCAGATCGGCTCTACAATTTGTGGATTTATGAAGCCCGCAGCTATTCTCTAACCCGCCGCTCGGCGTGGAGCATAATAAGAAGATACGAATGGTAGCAACATTAGCCCACCAAGAAAGAAACAGTTTCTGAATACTGTGAGGAACCGGATTTGCGAGAAGTGCAAGACTATTCCCAGAGAGCAAGGCAAATAATGATTATCCTCGAGTATTCCAGTCATGGTTATTAGCTGAAGTCCAAAAACAACCGACTCGGAGCATATACGAGAAAACCCAAGATAAATAAAGACCCAACTACGAGGGCAATTAGAATCAGACCTTCCAGCTTTGTTTTAAGAATAATCACCACCAGGGTACCCTAACTCGATACCCACTTTGGTGTCAAAACAACTGCAAACACGTCGAAACGCACATACCGTTTGTATCATGAAGACACTCATACACGGCTGATACTTACGCGTCTTTGGGTTTGCCTTATTAGGAGCTATCTTTTGACATTCAATTTGACTGTGTCGAACGTGATTAACGTCATGTTCGTCGATAAAACAAATCGAAACAAATATGCGTACAGTAACAAACCGACTCATTGGCAAGAATTTTCACTCCTATACACACATCTTACAAACATTACATCGAGATAAAAAAAAACTTCCGCTAAGTCTCTTGGCTCAACAATAAAGTCACTTGTATCTGATCACTCGTATACATATCTTACACATTTGAAAGAGATATAGGATAGACATGAGTATTTTAGAACGCATAAAGAACTGATACGCTCGAAGAATACTTCCTACACAAGGTTGAGCACGAGTCGAAGCATGCTACGAAATTCTACGTTGAAGTCTTTCGAGCTCGACGATGAAATATTCGTTACAGGTTGAACGTATAGCTACGCGTCGACTTGACTGAACTCTTCACCGTGCCGAGTTGAGAGAACACGGTGTTATCCACATCAATCGAGGGCCTTTGGCTTTTGATGATGCTGATTAATCATGTTAGACAAAATTAGAACAAGTGACGGATTGAATGAAGTAGTGAAGTGGGGTCCAGGGTGACTACTACGTAGTAGATCTTGAATAGAATCGATCCAGGTACGGGGTGGGCACTGCAGCCAGTACGCTTCTCTTATGGCCTGTTTCCCTTAGCGATCGAGTATAATCAAGGCAAAAGCACAAGCAAAAGCAAAAACAAAAACAAAAACGATTCTGGTTGATTCTGGTCGAAATGCGATTGTTTTGATACCGAAATTTAAATTTCAAGAAGTCGAGAATCCTATAAGGCATCAAGAAGCTTCAATGATGGTCAAAAGCCTCAGACTCAGCATCAATCGCACTCTTCATCACCCTTACAATCATGACTAATTCATCCTCTGTCACAGTGTACGGCGGGCTCACCAACACATGATCGCCCCTCTTCCCATCCACAGTCGCCATACCGGGATAAATCGCAACCCCCAACTCAAAAGCCTTCTTTTGCACTTTGACACCAAATCCGTATTCCGGTTCGAAGGACCTCTTCGTCTGCTTATCTTCGACGAACTCGACTCCCCAAAACAAGCCCCTACCTCGGATATTTCCGACGTACTTGCATTCGCTCAATTTTTCCCTTAGAAGTATTTCTAAAACGATGCCCATAAGTCGGCATCTCTCAACAAGTCCCTCTCTTCTCACAATCTTCTGCACAGACAGTGCAACGGCGGTCGAAACCGGATGCGCCTGATACGTGTACCCATTATTGAAACTCCCGGTTCCTTGCCTCAACACCTCTACCACCTTTTCATTGATAAGTATCCCCGCAATCGGAGCGTACCCGCCTCCAAGACCTTTCCCGATGGTGCAGATATCGGGTGATATGCCTTCTTGCTCGAATGCAAAGAAAGTGCCAGTTCTTCCGACCCCACTCATGATCTCGTCCATAATGAGGAGGATCCCATAGCGATTGCAGATCTCACGCACAGCTTCAAAATAGCCCTTGGGCGCCGTGACGCAGCCGGTCGTAGCACCTACGACCGTTTCGGCGACAAAGGCGATCACCTTGTCTGTACCGACGCGGAGGATTTCATCTTCAAGTTCCTGCGCTAGGCGCAGAACGTAATCTTCCTCGGATTCAGAGGCGTGCTGGTACTGATAAGCGTATGCGGGAGAAACATGAGAAATGTTAGGAAGAAGTAAAGGCTGGTAAGGGATTTTTCTGGGAAGGTTTGAGGATAGAGACATAGCGCCTATAGTGGTGCCGTGGTAGCCTTGACGACGGGCGATGAAGTGGGTACGGGAGGTTTGGTTGAGCTCGAAGAAGTATTGACGGGCGAGCTTCATGGAGGAATCGATTGCTTCGCTGCCTGGTTTATTTTAGGGGGAGTACATTGTATATTCTAACGTAGAGGGTAAAAGAGAGAAAATAGTTGAAGTTGAGAGACGGAAGGGCACCAAGGAATGCCAGTTGTTCTGGCGCAGTGATCATAAATAATACCGGATATAATCTCTACTCACCACTCCCAACCCACACGGCCTTCTCTAACCCAAATGGATTCCCTTCTAGGATAAATTTCCCCAAATCCTCTGCCGAATCTGTGGTATAAGTCTGCGTATGTACATAGCTCACCATCTTCATCTGCTTAGCAGCTGCAGCTGCGACCTCTTCGCTGCCATGGCCCAGGCAGACTACAGCAGCTCCGCCACACGCGTCGATGATTGTCTGACCGGAGGGAAGATTTAGGGCTATACCGGAGGCGGTGGAAACAGAATGGGGATGTTCGGTAAGAGAGCGGTGGAGAAGAGAGGAATCATGCGTAGGAGACGACTTGGAAAGAGGTATGAGAGGGACTTGGGAAGAAGGAGATGGGTCAATACGAGATGGGGCCATGGCTGTTGAAATCGGTGATATAAAATTGTAATAGCCCCAGCTGGAAACACGTTATGGCGCTGCGCAATACTTGGCCCTGCAGCTACCTCTCTCTATACCTGTTACATTGGAGACAGCAGTTGATTGAGAATGGGGTTCCGAAGTCGGGTTGATACCCGCACAAAAGCGCGCTAGCCGCACGAGCGGAAGAGGTAGGTGAGAGACCAAGGAATTCGACTCATATCTAGCTACACAGCTTACAGAAGGCATTGAACACATAGCAATACATTTCATGAAATCAATGCTTCTAACTCCGATTATCACAATACCGTAACCTCCAGATTGATCAATCCGTGGCCCTATGGTAAGGCGGATTGACTTCACTTCACTTGAAGTGAATTGTCAACACATAGTGGTGAGCGATATATATAACTACAGTATGAATTTCTTACTCGATCCTTTCGCTCTTCTTCCTTAACCATACACACCCGAAGATGGCCAAGAAAAAGGCCCCTGTGGCAGCCACGAAGACAGCGGCAGTGATCAGCGATGGTCGGCCATCAAGACAAGCAAAAGTTGTTGAAGTGGTTGAGCAGCCTCATGCCGTGCTGTATAGTGATAAGCTAGCCGCCTCAGTTGCAAAGCCAACGTCTTCCACCTCTCCGATCTTTAAATTATCTGCCGAGATTCGCGTAAAGATCTGGAGAATGGTTGTGATTTCCGACTATCACATCCACTTCAGAGCGAGTACTGTCCAAAGACTCCGGAAAGCTCGTTTGCGCTCCAGTATTAATCCCATACCCCCTCAATCGAGGATCAAATCAGCGAGGGCTACTGCAAGTACTAGAGTTCCTCACACTTGCAATTCGTCATTTGCCATGGCCATGACATGCCGACAGGTCTATCTTGAGACTACGCCAATCTACTATAGCGGGAATACCTTCCATATACCGTTCAAATTTGGAAAAGAGAATTTACGAACCTTTTCGGCTTTAATAGGGACTATAGGAAAGGAAAACGCCTACCAAATCTCCAAGATTTTCATTGGAGACACTCTAAATAATCCCGCCTACGTCTTTGACCAACTACCAGGACTCAGAACCTTAGATATCGATGGATGGGGTACCTCTGCTATATTTTTAAGGAAACTGAAGAAGCTATGTCAAGGCGACAGAGATCTGATTGTACGCTATGAAGGCGAGACGGTTGATTTTGCCACAAGAACTCCAGAGTAAGGGCTCTCATGCAATAATGCTGCATCGACTAATTTCGTTCAAGGCGTCTGTTTGGCTATCGTCAATGGACAGAGCTGGAGCTCAATGGTTGAATGTGCTGAAATCTCTATCTCATAAGTTAGACACGTCAGTTGTTTCCAATCCTCATATAAAGCTTGACCTTTGCAGCAAATGGAAACCATAGCAGTCAGTATCACCCCTATCAAGATGGCTGGCGATTAAGTATTGTACGAAATCTGACTTAATCAAGGCAGGTCCGCCAAAAGTGATACTCAAGCATCGCCTGTCGATAATTTCCGGCATAGTCAGCAGATGTTTATTACTTCTCAACGTCACCGAGCCCACACTTTCAGAAGTGTTCGAAATTTTTCAGCTACGGCAGGGCTGAGGAATGATCATGGACGTACTCAAGGTCTTACATAGTACTCTCTTCTCTTGTGGAGCCCAACCGAAGTTACCGCCATTTTACCCTCCAAATTGACGCCGTTAGTCTTGAAACACGAAAACATCCAAAAGGCCCAAACTCAATCCCTCCCCTCAAACCGACACACCAACTCCTAGCTGCCTCGACCGCACACCCACCAGAAGCCACCAACTACTACCTGACCCTTATGCCACTCTCATCTCGCCGAAAGGTCCCATAACAACCTCCTCACCCATGTTCCAAAATCTACCCTAACCCACCACCACACCTCAAACCCGCACAAAATCCACATATCCCCGCTCTCCCCAATCACCAACCACCTCCCCAACCCCTCTCTCCCCCAGCCCTCATAACCCCCTACCCCACCACTTCCCCCTTCCTCACATCAAACCTCAAAACTACCTCCCCTCCAACCCCTCCAACCTGCACCCGTCCACCTACCCCCTGCTCGTCTCCCAAAAGCACCCTATCGCCCACCCCCGAAATCGCAGAAACGGACCCAATCCATACCCCCAACCCCTTCGTCAGGAAAACAGCCGTGGAGATCTCAACATTGAATTGAACTTCTTTATCCGAGGTAACGACTATGTACGTCGAAGAGGGAAATGGGATTGTGTGAGATATCCTAGAGGGCGAATTATGTAGGGTAGTCGGATACCTTTGAAGTAAGGAATGGGGGGGGGGAACGTGAGCTGGTGGTAGAACGCGGGAAATCGGGAGAGGAAAGTTAGGAGGGCCAAATGGGGGTCCGGCAAGCTGTAACGATGGAAAAGGATGAGAGAGATGGAGAAGTTTGAAGCCTTGCAACGAGGCTACGTGACAGGCAGGGAACGATGGAAGGGATTTATTGGGATTGTGGGCAGCGCTAGTTGGGGATGTAGACGTACAGTAGCACCGAGGACGGTTTACTTTGACAAGAGGGGAGCGTGAGACGGACAGTGAGTGGGGATGTGGATGCTAGGTTATGATCACGGTTTACTGGGTTGGAAGTGCGGTCATGCATGGTGCGTCGGAATAGCTTGGAGATGGGGAGGGGGGTTTTTTAGGGGATAGCACATGGGGGGTATGGAGGATGAGAGAACTGTGGGAGGTTTGGAGATGGGGGTCCGGAGAAGAAGGGTTGTGGGTGGGGTTCAGAGAGGTATGTCTCGAGTGGGAGATCTCCAGGAGATGTTAGGGAAAATGTCCAGGCTGGATAATTCCTACTAGATGCCTAAGTAGCTTCTTGATGTAGACTACTTGTGTGTTCATCTCCGCCCAAAAGCCCATGGGTATATAAGGGTACCAGCTTAGCTGAGACACGCGACGGAAACCCCAAGCCAGGCGTCGACAATCTGCCAAGCCCATGCTCGAGTTATATCTTGCTTGATGTCTTGTAACCAAGTAGAGCATCTGCGACTTCAGCCGACGGTCCACCTTCTATTGAGTTGTCGATAGTGGTGCCACCTTTTGGGCAGTGGATTTTTAGGCGATTGGCTCAATAGCTAGGGCAGTGGGTACTGCGAATCGTCCGAATTGATGGATTTGCCCCCTTTTCGCATTGCTCTTTGCCACAGCGAGAGGTGGTTCTGATTGAAGATCCTCTGGCCCGATTGCTTCTCGACTTCTGCGTTGAAAGGCTAGACGGCAAGACTGTCGATTCGTATCGAATCTCGTCATGTGGTAGGCCCATAAGTTTTGGTTGCCGAATTCTATGATTCTGGATTATGACTATTACCTTCCCAGTGAAGCTCCTCACGCCCGCTGGCCTAGAATGACATTCAGGCCTTCCATTCTCCTCGTAAGCGTTGGACTATTGTTTTCCTCTTCAACGCCAACTTGGATTTCCATCTTCGGCCTGTTTTTATTCAATCCCTCAAGAAGCATGCAAGCTTTGCAGACTGCCTGGCTTGAAAGATAGCCGCATCGGGAACACCGACCCATTTGCTGCCTCGGGAGCTTCTTTTGTTGCCTTACTGGCTTTGTTTTGTCGTGTGTTTGCCCTTGCATAGTAATTTCAATTTCTCTTCCCTGAGCGTTGTCGTCGTCTCGCAAATTCTTCTCCATATCAGCCATCTCACCTCCACTTCTTCGCCCATTAACACTCCCGCAACCACCTTCTCCGTCTAGTTCTCCATCCACAACTAGAACCTGTCTTGCATCCTTACTTGTACAAGGCTCCCCGCCACTTACCTCGGGCGGCACCAACCTTGCCATGTCCTCTCCACTTCTGACAACATCCAGTATTGCACTTGGTCTCACCCTCTCCAAGCTCTTAATCAATGTCCTCGCACTCCCTCTAAAAGCCTCAGGACTGTATATACACTCGGTACTGAAATAATCTAGTCCCTTGTGGTGCGCGTACAGCACGATCTCCTTCTCGTACGCGTACTTCAGTGGCTTGCTTCTCTTCGTATCGCTCGCCGCACTTTCAGTTACAATACTCGTTGCTCTTGCCAAGCGCGGCAGATCCCCTCGCAACAAATTCATCATCACCGTCTCCGCTATATCGTCAGCATTGTGACCAGTGACCACATGCTTTATGCCCAGACGAGCAGCGCCCCGGTCAAGCGCTTGCCGTCGGAATACGCCGCAGTAGGTACAATTCCCTTTTTTGCCCACTTGCTCGACCACCTGATCCATCGTCCAGCCGTACAGCTCGTCGTAACCCACAATCTCAAGCGGCATATCGTACTGCTTTGCATTCCGCTTTACAGTTTCTAGACTATCATCTCTATACCCCTTGATGCCTTCATCAATGCTCAGCAGCACAAGATTCAGCCCATAGTTATAGCGCTCGTTGAGAGTTTTTAGCACCGAGGCTAGCACGGTGGAGTCTTTGCCGCCGGAAGCACCGATAGCGATTTGCTCACCTGGGAAAAAAATTGCGTTGGTGGTAATGGTATTGTGGATCTCGGTTTCGAAGAGGGTTATGAAGCAAGGCTTGCAAAGCTTTTGGTGGTTTTTGGGGCGGATAATGAGGGCCCGCGAGGTGGAGCAGAGGGCGCAGGGGGTGTTGGGCATGGTCAAGGTGGTAGCAGCGTCATGAAATGAAATGCAATTTTGGATGCTGGCTGCTCGACTTCGTATGCTCACTGTTCGATTGCTGCTTGTCAGTAGCAAGCATAAGAAGCAAAAGCTGACAGCGTTGACGGGATCCGAGGAAACTTCTCGGAGTTTAGATTGCCCGGACTTTAACCGGATTGCTACACCTTTCAGTGCCTCAACTGTAAGGTTGATAACGACTTGTACATAGTATGTATGCTAGCAGACAGTCACAGATCTGTAACCAAAGCCTGAAACAAGGCTGAGGCTTTCATTTCTGAAAAGGTTCTTCTAGTTCAATTTGGCCACCTGAAAATCATCGAATCAATGCTACAGAACTCTTGTGCAGTTGGTGAGTCCCTGAGCAAAGTATGCAATTAGGCCATCATCTTACATGATTCCAGTCAAGCGCTATCCCCAGCGCAACTGTGATCGTGCCAGTTGTACCTGTTGGCGGAACAGTCCTCTGCTTCTGACTTCTAGATCTATGCTCTTGATGATATTCCAAGGCACCGTTTCTTCGCTCTGACCCTTTCTTATCTGCTCCCAATGGAATTGTTATTTGTCAAAAGTACGCTTCCTTTAGGTAACCTGAGTCTCCGCTTCACTCGCCAACCGCCATTGGTGGTGATATTGGTGGTGATGCCGGTGGTGATCTTACTTCGAGCCGACAGCATGCTTGAACTGTTCATTTCAGACAACTTCTTTTCGTGTTTGTGCCCAAACATTGCCTATCGTTGCCGCTGGCATGCGAGCAGCGCATGTGGGCAGAGATTGTATATATTAGTATAAAGATTATGTACAAATAGGGTCGAACGCTGATGCGGGCGTCACGGTTTCGGCATAATTTGTAAGACCCATATAAGCCATGCTCTGCAAGCGAAGGGTATCGAGAGGGTGGGAGTCGATGTCGGCTCACAGACAGTGCTTCTCCGGGAGAAGGGGAGATAATCCGGTATACCCGGGGTGTCGTCACCTGGAAGGCATTGGATGAGCACGTCCCAATGTTTGTCACCCGCAGGATGTGTGGACTACTTGGCCGCGTCTCCTCGAACCTCTTGTGCCCACTCAGGTCAGTCCTTCCCAAACAAGGGAGGAACGGGCGCATGATCCCGGAGCGGAGCCGCCGCGTTACGAGTTCAAGGTAGGCTATGCCATGATAGTCTTTGTGACTGCAAGCTTGCTGGCACGGTCCATCATGGGAAGGATGAGATGTCAAGATTAGAGTTTGAAACCCTTCGGATCTTAAATAGACTGTCGGTTAAACTCAGAGTATTGCCAACCATCGCAAAAGCCTGCAGGTGGTGGGTCTATTCTTCACTGCAGTGCGTCAATGGCACATGAACAGGTGTCTCTGTTCTTGCAGGGGAAGATACGCCTCTCACGATAATACGAACCGTTGTGCTGCAAACTCAAAGCGCGGCATGGTTCGTTCCTGGGGTCAGATATCGTTGCAGAACACCAGCAGATCTGAGTCCTGGCGAATGCAAAAGTGGGATTAGAACTCCCAGGACATGCAAATTTGCAACCTTTCTGGTACGGAACACACTGCCAGATTCACTTTCTCGTGTCATGGGTAATCAATCATCTGGTAACCTCTCAGTATCCGACTTCCCTTTTTCCATACTTGGCAAGCGCATAGATTGGAAACTTGACTGTAGCTCTAAGGAATAGCTTTTTCCGAATCAAATGTCTTCAGTCATTGATTCGAACACTACTACTTCCGTACTTGGCATCCACACGCCACGGGGTGTTGACCGCCCTACTCAATACCGTCTTAGGTTAGTACTGTACGAGGATCAACGTATGGAACTAGCGCATAGTCCAGACTAGCATCGAAGGATGGAATGGCGAATGTCAATCAGATTGTGGGGCATCCAATGCAAGATCGATGGTTCCTGGCGGCAAGTGTTCCACTCCAACCTAATCGATCAAGATCTTTCCACTCTCGGAAAGCTTCTGACGGATGATCAAGATGATACGGGGCATGTGTTCATCTGGATTATTGTTGGGGGATAAAGATAGTTGCGCAGGTGAGAAACGCCGCCCTCCGTTGCGGCGACTAGTTGTCGGTAATTTGGGGATATGCACGACTAGAGTCCAGAGGTCGCAACGAAGAATGGTTCTAGAAAGGTCAAGTCAGTGGAGCCAAAAAAGGGGCGGATGGTGCTCCGCGGTTTCATCACAGACCTTTTTTTGTAAATTGTGGTTTGTTTTAAACCGGCTGCATTAACAACCCCCTCAGGCGAACAATGTCTGCTGCGCCTTCAATGCCTTTACCTCCGTACGGAGGTACGGAGAAGTCTCGCTCCCAACCGATTTGAAATTCCTCCCTGTGCGATACGCCGTTCTGATTCGCACTCTTGGGAGTCGATGTCATACTTGTCTAGAGCGAGCCCAGGACGCTGGAGACGCCGGTTCTGGCGTTGCTATTGGGTCGTCTAAGTGAGCAATTGCGGGGATGACAGTGACAGCCGGTTTAAGCCCCTGACTAGGTTTCATAGCACTCTTCGCCCTCGAACGACGTACGACGAACGACGAACGACTTTACACAAGATCCAAGATCCAAGATCGATGTGCGAGTCGCGAGAACACGTTTGCAAAGTACACAGTGGTGTAGGTGCTGTCCCCCAGACCAATAGGATAGGAAGCCACAGCCAGCCTGCGTTGGAAGGGTCCAAGAGTTGCATCGACCTTTGAGGCGTCCTTTGCCGATTGTTCGTTGAGGGCTGCAACCAGCAGCCACTGACCGCACCACTCTCTCCATGTGGCTTATTGGCTACAGACCTCGCAAGCGCGCTGATGGATCGTGGAGATTTTCTACCGTGTGCTTTTCCAAACAGCAGGACGGAATCGTCTCGTATACGTTTACGTGAAGTGGATCATTTTCAACGTTACACAGAATGTCCGATCACAGTTGGTGACATTCCCCCATTTCCTTCCCACCTCTCGAACCGCACGGGAGGCTGCGAAGGAGCGGTCCAGCCCGAGCGAGTACCGTACCCCACAGTCCCACCAGTGCCGTATCTCTTTTAGGCTGTCGAATAGCTTTTCAATGCGTAGACGTACTCTCTTTCGTCAAGTGGAAGACGATGTCGGTGTTCTAGCATCGATCTGTATACGTTGTTTCTCAATGCTCGGAGCTTGTTCTCCATCTGATCATCTCTGAATTTAAGGACCAGGATCCGCCGAATCGCGTGCATATCAACAGTGTAATTGTCAGGGTCTGCCAGATCCTTCGCCCTCCACTCGGGTGGTCCAAAAGGCTGAAAGCTTACGGCATTGCATGAGATAGCGGCAGTACTAGCATCATCTTATTGCACGGTGTGTGACGGTTGAAATTGGTCATAGCCTTGTTCTTTGTTAGCACTGATACATGAGATGGGTTCACGTATTTCATGTGGTCGACCCCCTAATCCCTGGCATATCGTACATCCAATCCGAGGAGGGCCACTGTGAATTGTTCGTTATCGCTGCAGCTGATTTCAGCGTGGTAGGACCTTTCGGATCACGCGGTTTTTCTGACCGTCACGACGGACCCGAACAAAGTCGGCCAATATGGCCGTCTACGCAGGTCTATTGTTCCTACACGATACGGGAACTTACGATATCCTACAGCCCAGCCTACGATTCGTCGACACTATTGCCGATATATGGCCGTGACGGAGAGTTTTATAACGTGAAACAATAGTTCGGGCCCCAAGACTTCAAGGCTTCGAGGATACCACCACATGCAGTGTGACGGCCGTTGGACCAGTGTTATTTTGGGGACGAGGACATGTTCGTCCGCAACTGCCAGACGTCAAAAGTACTTAAGCGTCGGTAGTGTAAAGGCTCCGATGGTGGTCATTGAGACTTGCGCGTGCGCTATCCGAAAGCTGCCGAGAATCTCGCATCTTGGTCAGACAACCAGCCTGAGATGATGGGTTTCTTAGCCGCTTGATGGTTCAAAGGCTGGGCGTCCAATTGTTCAACTTCAAGTTCCTGAGGACCTAGCGGCTCTTCCCCTTTGACTTGGGGCTCTTCAGCACAAGACCGTGTGAGTTTTGCCCACCAATACAGACGCCTTGTTCACCAGCTGCAGTGACGATTCCTAGTCAGCTGCATGCAATTGCAGAGGGGTTTTAATTCTGTCTACCCTTTTGGTCGTACAACCCTGGACATACGGGTTTTAGAAAACCGCCACTCATTATTACAGATGGCCAGAAAACATATGAACATCGTTTTAGTTGAGTCTAGCATTTTAGTATATATGCGGACGCGCGACGTCACATTGTAGGATAGCTACAAATACTTAGTATATACCATCGACTTTTACCGTTCCATTCAAGACCATAATCTCTGCTCAACAATCATAGTCAACGTCTCGCCACCGCAACAACTCCATTTCTCGAACTTCAGCAGATCTTCAGAGAATTTTAGTTGATCCTAGCCTCGACTCAGACCTTCCACGAGAACCACATTCCACTGCCGTCGAGAGAATGCGAAAACCAGCATAATAATACTTTTTTCCAACTTATATATCTGGAGAATCGACAGATAATCTTCAAATTCGGGTGGCCATCTTGTTCGGAATTTAATTGTGCAGAATCAATCAACATATTCGAGCTGGCTTTGCCTGTCCCTTTGCGCCGTCACTCAGACCCTCAGCTTGGGTCACTTTCCACATCGAGCATCCACACTCAAACGTGGACCGGCAGTACGTGTTTGCGGGGAGGAACGCAGCTACCAAGACATTACGCTTCTGGACAACTGCCATCCAATACTTCCGATTGCAATCTTCTGCAAGCCAGTTTTCCAAGTCGGCTTGAGGACAGGCCTGCAATCGTCGCGTGCGCATAGATCGCACATATTGTACAAGGTTTACTCGCAGAAGGCTAACACCCAGCTCAAACTGTGGCTCCAAGGAGGTAGGTAGGTATCCGACCCACTAAAGTCGGCCTTTCAACTCCCTATTAGCCATTATACTTAACCATTCATCTCTTACCTCCATCATCTTCGGACTCCAGAAAAATCGATTGGTATATCTTCCCTCTGCTCTAATAATCCAAAAAAAGGCGGAGAAAGCCTCCTTCTTCGTCGGCCACTACTACAGTCTACCGACTACCTACCTACTCCACATCTCTCTTCTGGTGTCACCCAATCGGCTGTGGCTTACTGAGCAGGACGGAAGATCCCGTGCTTGCAACTAAGTCCTCAATACGGAATACACGCCGAGGATTCGCGGGCCACTACGAGTACCGCACTACGTTATCATCGACTTACTGCTACGACCAAGTAGTTCGTGGGAAGGTGTGTGCTCCAGCAATGGGCATTGTCCACAAGAACAACCACTTGCTGGATAACATGTCTTCTCAATTGGATCGTCCTTTTAAATGCTCGTGGGACAAGCCTCATTGCTCCAAGGTAAGAACGATCCATCCTAACCCTTCGTCATGCTGTCGCACTGCCGCAACCCCCCGGTTCAGCTGAGACAGCTGAGACATCCGATTCCGCTAACTCTCCGCCGTGTCGCAACAGAGATTCAATCGTAAATCTGATCTCGCACGGCACTACAGGATCCACACTAATGAGCGACCTTACTATTGCGACTTTGCCGACTGTGGGAAAAGCTTCATACAGCGAAGCGCGCTCACTGTCCACAAACGTACCCACACTGGCGAGAAGCCGCACAAGTGCGGGCATCACGGTTGCGATAAGAAATTTTCAGATGTATGTCTACTACTACAACTACTACTACTACTACTACAGTCTTCTGGCCAGCAGGCTGACGGAATACAGTCGTCGAGTCTGGCGAGGCACCGGCGGATACACAATGGCACCAAGCCTTACACCTGCCCGACATACTGTGGGAAACAGTAAGTACAATATCTTTCAGTACAGTAGCAAGGAGCGTTCGATTGATGTCGCTCACAGATTCTGCCGAAAGACAACCCTGACCAGGCACATCCAGAAATGTCATCAAGGAGAAGTCGTCGCCGAAGAAGTGGAATTCAAATGGGACGATGAGGCCTCAGAATCCGATCCGGACGCAGAGTCCGACGACGAACTGGCTGAACAAGCAGAACCAGAAGCCAGTGTCGAACTTGTGTCTGCTGCACCAGATGTCAAGATGGTCTTGAGACCAAGAAACTATAATTACCGTCGTGATTATTGGCCCTTGCCATGCGAAACGTCCCAAGAAGCCCACCCCGTAGTTTATCCACATACGCCAACTGAGGTCATGCAAGGTCAAATGGGCCAAGCCCACTTGGAACAGCAAGCTATGATCAACCACCAAATCCAAATGGATCGCCAGGCTCAAATAGACCGACAAGCGCAACTCGATCATCAGTCTCAAGTCGACATGCAGGCACGGCTTGACCACCAAGCGCAAGTAGATCATCAAGCCCGAGTCGACCATCAAGCTCAGATTGACCATCAAGCCCGGATTGAGCAGCAGCAGGCTCAAATGGACCAGCATTTCAACCAGATGGAATACCTTCCAATGCAGCCGGTGCACAACGACAGTTATTACCAATCACCGCAGATGGTACAGCAGCCGCCACAGACGATGATCTCTTCCTACCTAAATGCCATGACTCTGAACGAGCAACCACCATGTTACGACCAGACGCAATTCTATTTCGACGACAACAAGCTTCTGGACTTTCAATTACCCAGCGAAAGAATGTCTGGTGAGCATTATTGGCAGTGATCAGCTTGTTTCCTCCATGTTTGTACAACCTACGTTTCAGGTACATAGCGACATCCACAGGGACCGATTTGCACGATATTTACGCCTAATCGCATCGTCACCTCTTATTTGGTTAATTTATCAACGCTCCCTACTTAGCATATTTACCCTTGCCTTTCTCACGGATTACTTAAGCGCGGGCCTCTCTGCATTTCTTTCCATTCGGATATTGCCACGATTTTACGACATGCTGTGCCATCTTGGGCCGTTCTGGGCGGCGGTGTTTGAATCCATCCCACACACAAAAGTTATGATACCCCCTCACGCCTTTTGATCGCAACCTCCATCTATCTCGACTTCTCCACGTTTCCGCATGGCGTTCCGGATTTCTCAAAAAGCGCGGGCAAGGTCATGGCGCTTTTGAGAGGCATAGGAAGATGGGCATTCGGCGTTTGTTTCGTTTTGTTGGTTTTCTCGCATTGTTATGCTTTGCAACGGGCTCTCATCAGAGCCAACTCGGTGGATATAACGAACCATCTTTTTCTCTTCTTCTTGGATCGAGACGAGTGGATTTATGTTTTCATGACATCGTCCCTCCGTCACCGGAGGAGATTTTGGGCCCTAAAAGAGGAGCTGTATGCAATTAATAAGCGAAAGCCAGAAGTGGAAAGATGGAAGACGCAGCATGACCTAATGCAACATCATACCCGATAATTGCTTTCGCAGTCCGATGGTCTGATATGATATCATAGTAAGAAGGGGTGAAAGTCGACCGAAACAGAAACGAACGAAGCCACGCTCTCCACCACGATCAACCCCCCCATAAAATTCCATCAACCTCACACCACCCCCAAACCCCCCTTTTCCAGCACGCTTCCCACACCAAAAAACCAGAAAATCACTTAGTTAATTTTCTGACGAGATTTGTTCCCATCGCTTCCATCACAACCATGAATTGACCCTGGGCATTCATTCTCAACAGCCTTCCCCTTCCATCACGGATAAAACAACCAGAAAGCGGCGCTGAGAACTGACTATAAGATCACAAGAGGCACAGAAACCGAAAAAGTCTCTTGGACCAAAACCCCTCTTCTGCAAACTCCCCGTCCATAACAAATCCCCTCCTTTTCTCTCTCTCTCTCTTGCATCCACCCAACCACCACATAACATCACAGCATCGTCTACCTCTCTCCCTCCTACCCCGCCATGGGCTCTAGCGATCTAATCCCAGTTGTGGTAGGTAATTTTTCTGTTCCCCGATTTTTGTGTTCTGTGAGAAGGGGGGCGTGGGAAGGGGGGGGGGGGGGGTAGAGCTGGCAGTGGGGTTTGGACGGGGGGTGGGGATTGGTGGGGGGGGGGAAGCGAAGGGAGATGATGGGAGGTGAGGGGGGGGGGGCGGGGGGGGTGGGTAGGTAAAGGTGTGAGAGTGGGGATGGGGATGGGAAGCGGAATGCATGAGGATGGAAAGGTGTGGAATGGGGAGTAGGTGGTATGATAGGTATTGGTTAAAGTAATCCTACAAAGTAAACATTACCTCTGGCAATCCCTAGCCCTCTCAATAGCGCTGTCGTCTAGCGACGGGGGGGTATATCTAATCATGCATCCATCTATTCCTTCACCCTCACATCCAGCAGAAGCAGACCCCATCGCTCACGTTAACATACAAAGCTATTATAGACAAGACAGCGACAGCATCAATGCAACACGCTCGTCCTCCACCGCTCAATCATATCCCTCTGGCCCTTCTCCATATCCATTATTCCCCCCGACACCATCGGATGCGGTACCATTCTGCCTCCCGCATAACCTCCATTCATCCCTGGCCCATAAGCCGGCGCTCCCGCATTCATCGCTCCCATCGCTCCACCCATTCCTGGCCCAAAGCCACTCAACAACGCCAAATTCCCCGAACTAGCCCGCTTGTTCACATCCTGTGCCCAGGCCGTATTCCTCGTCTTTGGCGCCATTGGCACCTCCCCCTTGCTCACGGTGTGGGAAGCGCCAGCTGCAGGGTGGGCTTGTAAAAGATCAGCCATGCTTGTGCGGCGGGAATTCATGCCTGGGCGCGCTGATTTATTAGTAGCAGTGACGGCGTTGGCGGTTTCACGCTCAGCTTGCAGGCGTTTGCGGCGTTGGCCTAGGGTTTCTTCTTCGCCATTTGTAGGGGGGAATTCGGTGGGTGGAGTGGGGACGCCGAGCTGGGACATGACTTCGCTAGTGAAATCTCCGCTTATGGGCCGGGTTCCTCGGACAACTGAGGGGGACGTGGCGGTTTTCAGGCGTTTGAGACGTTGGCCGAGGGTTTCACCCTCCACGTCCGGAATGATTTCGAGGGATGCTTGTGGCTCTGTGGAGAAGCCCGGGAGGTCGAGCGTATAGGTACTCATGCGCTTGGCAAGTTCCGCCTCCCGGGGAAGGGCCTCCTCGCCACGGAGCCTAGCGCGACGGCGAGAGAGGGGCTCGTTGTCTTCCATGTCTCTGCGGGCTATAAGACCCAAAGGCCTATCTTCATCATAGCGGGCTCTACTGTTGATCTTGCGACTTGGAAACAACACGCCCAAGGGAACGTCTTCGTCGTCTTCGTTTCCAGCACCAGCTTGATGGGTACCAGGAGGTTCCCAGGCAAGATTTATATGCTTTTGCTGCCTAGATCGTTTTTCGATTTGGGCGACAGCGTCGAGTTCCAGCAAAGTGGAGTGCATCCCGTTAGGGTAGGCAGTTGCGGCGGTGCGAGTGCGGGTTTTGAGTTGTTGTTTGCGGAGCTGAAGTTCGGCGAGGAGGGTAGTTGGTTGACCATTGAGGTTCTCGAGGTTGTCTTGGAGGTCATCGTCGAACTCTTCTTGGGCGTCATGGAATTCGGCATCCTCATCAGCTATCTCTCCTGCCTCGTCATATATTGTATCCTCATGCTGGACCTGCAGTGGAGTGTCTTCAGGATGCATAGTTGCTGCTTCGGCTTCATCCTGAAGGTTGTGGTTGTCAAGCTCTGGAGCACTGCTCTTTCTCTTACCAAAGTTGCCCAAGCTCAACAAGCTACTGTTCCGCTTCTTCCCATCGTCCAGCATGTTTGATGAGCTGTTCCGTTTCAGAATGTTCAACGAGCTCCTCCTCCTTCTCTGCTCTGGCCTCTCTAGTGGCACTATGCTATCTCTTGTCCTTGCAATACTTCTTCCGTAAACCTCTGGACCTGCATGACCAGCAATAGGGTGGTCAGTGAAAGCGGACACCGGTGCATATGCCGACGCGTCCAGGATGCTATCTAACGTCGCAACCGCCGAATCCCCTATGAGCTCCACATCCTGTTGAGCAGCTGGATAGTCAAAGAATGCACTGGCCCTTAGCTGTGGCGGTACATCTGCCACACTCTTCCTATTTTCTGGTTCCTTGCGCGGGGATCTGCCATCCTCAGCATGTTCAAGCTCTCCGTCTTCTCCTTCTAGGACGTTCGGCAACCATGCGGCTGATTTGCGCGCATCGCCAGGTAAGCCACCTAAGATCTCCGACCGTCGCCTATTCCTTTGTGAAGCAGTTGGTAGCTTTGATAACTTCTGGGGTAAGTTCAGTATCATCGGTACAGGCGCTGGGTAGTATATCATGTTCTCGTCAGGAGGGGGTTCAACGTAAGACTTCGGTCTAGGATCCAAGTAAGACTTGGGTCTAGGTCTGGCAGGTGGCATCAGGGGATTGGAGGTCGTTCGGTTCCTGGTCGTATCCTTCGGAACAAGCGGATCCTCTGGATGAGTAGTAATGTGCACGCCATCAAAGTCTTCGAAAAGCCCATTGGTCTGGTGGTAGGGATCCGTGGAAGCGGCTGTCGTGGGACGTTCCGGCACGCCGTTTGTTTGCTCAGCTACTTCATGCTGTGCAACTCGGGATTCTTGCGAAACATTGCCATTTTCTACAGTATTTTCCTCATCATTCGTTATCCGCAGTACCTTCGGCAGAGGTCTTAGAGGAGCTATTATTGGGAGGAAGCCATCTGAGCCCGGAGGTTCGAATGGTGCGCCTGTGCGCTCAGGCTCAAGTACTCCCGTGAGACGAGACGCTTGCGAAGTAGACCTTCCCTTGACCGAATTGTGCTGTGACCAAGACCCAGAACGTATCGAGCTTCTTGGGGAAGCAAAGTATCCCGCCGGGGAGAATCCACCCGCTCTCGCTAAGTTGTTCATATCCACGAGCGAATTCGAGGTGTGGGAACCTTGACCGTAGGAAAATTGACGGGTCGCCGGAGGTGGAGCAGCTTCTTCTTCAACATGCTTGTTCATCAAAGAAGATCTTCTGCTCTCCGATTTCCGTTGCTCCATCGTGAGCTTTCTCACCTCTTCGCCAATGTCCGAGGACATGCTCAGTCGTTCGGCACTTTGCTCCAATCGCTCAATGTTCCCCACGTATGCTCCTCGTAACGACTGCAAATCGGGCGTTGGATGTCGTAGTGGAACAGAAGAAGCGTTCGAAACATTTCTTGATCGAGGAGAGATAACTTCTAGGTCGGAAAAGGACTGGTGTAGAGCCATGGCTTCGTGATTGTTCGAGGGTGATGCAGAGACGTGGGAGTACTCAGAGTCGGACATGGCATCGTGCTCACCCTGGGCGATAGGACTATAAGCCATGGTAGGCGGAGAATCGCCCTGTCTTCCGCGAGCGAACTCGCAAATTGAGGTTATCGGCGTGGAAATCTTTTGAAGTTGGCCGTTTCTGTACGTAGTCACTATTTACACTATTTTTAGTACAACCTCTTGCGATTTGCCGCACCGTTTTTCCCGTCGGGTCGCACGCCGGATTCGACTATATATGAATATAACATACCAGGAGTAGGGAACCTTTTTACGAATCCAAGACTTCAGCCTAGAATTGATCCACTATCGACTGTAATTCCCAGAAGGAATCTTGACTGTGTAACATAAGGTAAGACGATTTCGCATGGCAAGTCCACTAGTATCCTAGGCGACAACTTATGCGACGAAGATGATTAGGGGGTCATGGCAATTGGCAAAGCTCACTTAGTTCCTGAAAGAGAGGACCAAAGTACGAGTACCTACCTAGTATGCTTCAGGGGTGAGGACTATCCAAATCAAACAACATCTACGTTGGGAGCTTCCTGCGAATGCACTTGAACAAGACTCGGTTTGAGACTGAATCGACATCCTCTGTCGTCGTCGACGGGCAAGCCAGTTGATATTTTCGACAAGGCGTGTAACCTACAATCTTCAGGCAATGTCAATCAACTGCGTCCTAAGGGCAATACAGCCGACGTCACTTAGGCTACGGGCAACCAAGCTGTCAGATGCCAGCCTCGCGATATTGTGCCACTTTCCAGCATATATCTTTCAGCTTTGTCATTGTCGTGCTTAAGGCATATTATGCCCGTTTCACCCTTTTGTCCATTCCCCATCTCTTCATTTGGCAGCTTTAAAGTTGCCCGTTCCTTTCAGAGTTTTCTTTTTCAACGACTCGTCAACTTCAATACAAGAGATGCCGTTCCTAAATTTGTCCTTGCCTAACATGACGCTCAGGCGAGCTCTTGCAGTACTGCTGATTACAGATGTATCTCTTAGTATTGCGGGTGCCCAAGACAATGCTACTAAATCATCTTGCGCGCTTTCTCCAGTACAGATTACAGAGGCCGGTATCAGTGCTACACTTGCAACCAACGTGGAGAATGCTTGCAACTTTGAGCGCTCCGTGTGGGCCAACGGTTCAGTAACCTTCGACGACTTCTATCATGTTCCCAGCTATACCTCGAACGCGCCTGCAGGAACGCTGTTAAAGCTGCAGCAAGACGCCAATACCTCGGCATACACCCTGCCACCAAACACTGCCTTATCTCGGATCATGTTTCTCTCCAAAAATTTCAACGGTTCCACAGTACCTGCTTCAGCATATGTGCTTTGGCCTTTTGCGCCTCGGATACGACCAGACGGATATCCAATAGTTGCCTGGGCACATGGAACAAGTGGTCTCTTTAGCGAGTGCGCTCCTTCGCATTACAAGACTCTCAGTTACGAGTTTGCTGCTCCCTACGAATTGGCACTACAAGGCTATGTGGTGGTAGCGCCAGATTATGCTGGTCTTGGTGTCTATGAGGACACTTTTGCAAAGCCTGTGGTACACCAATATGCTGCGGGTCGTGCTCAAGCGAACGACATTTTCTATTCGGTACAAGCAGCACAGTCAGCGTTCAAGGAATTATCAAAGCATTTTGTTGTGATGGGACATTCCCAGGGTGGGGCTGTAGCTTGGGCTGCTGCTGAACGACAGGCTATCGAGCCTGTTGATGGTTACTTAGGGGCTGTCGCGGGTTCGCCGGTTACTCGCTGGCTTGACCTTGCAGCTCCTGGAGGCATTGCTTCAACAGTGGTCGGGACTTTTCTATTCCGTGGAATGGCTAGCATTTTTCCGCAACTCAAGGAAAACGATATCTTCACCACTAATGGAGCCAAGCGCTACGCGTTGATCTCCGAGATCCAAGGCTGCAATGGTGTTGCGTCCGAGCTATTTTTTGATGTCAATATTGTTCAAGCCAACTGGACGCAAAATCGCTACGTTCAGGCCTTTCAAGATTTGACTGCCAATGGCGGCAGAAGAATTTCAGGGCCCTTGCTGGTCATTCAAGGTGGATCAGATCCCACTGTCCCGCCGCAGACAACGACCAAGGCAGTGAACAAAACCTGCGACTCCTTTCCGGATACGCAATTACAATATGTCACATACACTGGAGTAACTCATGTACCAGTAATGTTCGCCTCGCAACGTCTGTGGTTGGAATGGATAGCAGAGCGTTTCGCGGGCGCTCATGCTGAAAAGAGCTGCCATAGCTCTGTAGTCTCTAGTGCAAGGCCATACAAGTCGTACCAACAGGACTTCAACTGGATCATTGCACCAGTAACTCAACCTTATCAGTTGGCCTGACCACAGCATAGCAAATGTCGTTGCTGGCAGTAGGCGAACTGAGTGCGCATATATCGTACTATACATCATACCCTTATAGGCATATATATATAGAGTGATGGATGAATAGTTGAGCTGGACGGTAGAACCATAAAGCCTGAGATCAGCAAAAGATTTAATAGTTCAAACTTGTTCCTGACCAGACTGACCAGACCAGGATGAACTCTCGGAAACAAAATCCTCTATTCAGTCAATCCATTCTTCTACTCAGTCCGAGGGCGAGAACCTTCAGCATGATCACAGTACCCTATTGAACTCCCTAGCCTTGACCCACTACAAGGGTTAAAAGCAGTTGGTACTATTCAGACTAGTTTCGTATAATTTAATTGCACCCATTTCCGGATTGAGTACAATATCTAAGCTCCAGAGAATTCAATGATTGAGATTGTAATCACATAGTAGAAGTCATAAATCTGAGCCCGAAGGTGTAGCCTTATATGAAACATTCAAGCGTTCCAGCAGGCCAGGTACAGTATCAAAAGTTGTAATTGTGACCACTATGCGACGCAGAACCCCATACTGTGACAGGATCGACTAAACGTTGTAAAAGCTCTTGAGTGAGCTTGAAAGATCGTGGTGGCCACGATTAAGTCAGTTTCATTGGATTTCGCTTAATCTGCTAACACATACGAAACTGACGGGACCTCGCTCTGTTTATCCATCGCGGTAATAGATCAACCCCACGACTGCTGTCGTTGGCCCAAAATGCCGCACTTCGCCATGGCTGGCCGCAGTGACGGCGATGGCGACGAATCTTCAGGATCTGATCACAGGCACAAGCGGCGCAAGATGGGTCAGGAAAGCAAAGCCCATGGCGTTGCTGCAGCCTCGCCTTCAGCGCCCAACTCCTTTGCGGCCAAAATGATGGCAAAGATGGGTTACGTAGAGGGTCAAGGGCTTGGGGCAACTGGTCGTGGGAGACTGGCTCCGATAGAAACACAATTGCGGCCGCAAGGAGCAGGGTTAGGTGCTGTTAAAGAGAAGACGAAGCAGGCAAAGGAGGAAGAAAAGCGAGAGGCCGCGTTTCGAGGAGAGTTTTTGCAAGACTCATCTGAAGAGGAGGAGAAGAGGCGCAAAGAATCGAAGAAGAAGCGGATGTCAGGAGTCTCGAGCGGAACGAGCACACCAGGAGGGAGACCGAAGCTGAAATACCGTACAGCAACCGAGATCGAAGCTGCAGCGGATGGTTTGCAAGTGCCTAATGTCCTGAAGTCTATCATAGACGCTACAGGATCGGAGATGAAGCTGCTCACATCGGCTGCGGGACTCATGGCCTCCCATGGCTCCATGGTACGAAGCGAGACAGAAGCTATGAAAATCGCTCGCAGAGCGCGCAAGGACCTAGAAGCCTTCGCGGATGAATGGAATGGATTATCCGAACGTAGGAAATTTTTCGAATTGCAAGAGATACAACTCGTACAGGAAATTGATGAAGGAGAAGCGAGTGTTCGTGGACTTGAGGGTATGATTGGTGCCATACAGGAGCTGCAACGGCTAACGCTCGACTGTTCTGACGCTAATACCGCCTCCTCCTTATGGGAAGAACTTACGCCGAAGCTGGAGGCTATGGAATTTGAGTTCAAGGACAAAATCGATGCTATCGCGTTGCAAGAAGTCGCTGTTGCGGCAATACATCCTCTTTTCAAAGCTGCGATGCAGGAATGGGACCCACTGCAGCAACCCATACATGTGGGGATATATATTCAAAGACTAAGACAGATTCTGGGAATCAGACTAGAGTCGACTAGTAATGCGGTGGCTTTGCAACGCGGTATTGAGCATTTCAAAGCGCAAAGCAAGTCAACGACACCCTACGAAACTATGATATACACCCTCTGGCTGCCTCAGATTAGATCGACCATCACGAACGACTGGGATGTGTATGACCCAAATCCTCTGATTTCCGTCATTGAAGCGTGGCGATCCATCTTACCTCCCTTTATCCTGGCAAATGTCATCGATCAGCTCGTCGTTCAACGGCTCACTCATGCTGTAGCCGCCTGGAAACCCCAAGGCAGTCACAAGCGCAGTCGACACGTTCAGCCCCCTCACGTCTGGCTGTTCCCCTGGCTTCAATACCTGGATGAACAGCACACTGACCCGAAAAGCCCTACCGGTCTCCTTGCGGATGTAAAGAGGAAGTTTAAAGTTGTCCTGTCAACCTGGGATCTTGCCAGCGGCATACCTCCAGGACTCCATAATTGGCGTTCTGTTCTACATTCCGAACTGTCATCCCTTCTTGTCCGCCACTTGCTCCCACGACTTGCCCTTCGTCTAGCTGACAGACTTGTAATCGATCCTTCCGATCAAGATCTCAGTCCTCTTGAACAGGCTCTTCAGTGGACCGCCTTCTTCCCCGCCAGCACAATTACTCAGCTCTTGACCGCAGAGTTCTTCCCGAAGTGGCACTTGACCCTCCACCTCTGGCTTACATCTTCGCCTAACTATGACGAAATTCGCGAATGGTTCCTCTGGTGGAAGGAACAGCTACCCGCTGAACTTAACGAGCTCCCTAGCATCGCAGTGGAATGGACCAAAGGCCTTGAGACCATAACTCTGGCTCTTGACCTTGGTGCTGACGCAGCTGAGCACCTGCCGCCTCCAACTGCAGGCCCAGCTCCGCCAATTGTGCCAGCCACTCCTCGTTCCACTGCGCCCACATCCAAGGTGTCTGCGATCCATGAAGCCCCTACTACTTTTAGAGATGTGGTAGAAGAGTGGTCTACCGAGCAAGGTCTTATCATGATGCCGTTGCGCGAAGCAGATTCACAGACAGGCTTGCCCTTGTTCCGTATAACTGCAAGTGCAAGTGGCCGAGGTGGTGTGGTTGTTTATCTCAAAGGCGATGTTGTCTGGGCACGAAGTAGCGCATCGAAAACTTTTGAAGGTAAACTCTTTGTGCCGGTAGGTTTAGATGATGCGTTGGTTGTAAGGGCAGAAGGGAAATAGAGGACTATTATAAGGGACGAGCTCGTGTCTATGGAGTCCGCAGTTTTAGCCGCTCCTGAAGCTGTCTCAAAAGCCGATCTTTCAAGAACAAGCGTCTCTGGCGGATCGTGACTATTTCATATAGTTCCAGAAGAACCCATTGACAGCCTTCGGTTACAGCATCACTAACGTAGAATGCGAAGGCCCGATGGATTGAAAGCAGTGCACGGTGGTCAGAACTTGGCGTCAAGGTCAGTTTGACTGTTGGAGTGCCATCACTTGAACATTCTACTCGGAACGGCGAGTGACTGACATCTCATTCATGTTAGGTGGTCTTCTTGACTCTCAAATACTCCACAACGCCCTGGTCACATGGAACTGACCTTTGGCTACACACTACAACTTCGGAGCTGCGCTGCACTGACTTGCGGTAGGTATGAGCCCTTTTACTGTCTCAAGCGATTTTATGTCTTTATCGTCGAGAAGGGGTAGCTTTCTCAGGAACCGCTGAGAAACAAGTTAGGTTGCTACGAATCGACTGCCTGCAGCTACTTGATACAGTATCTCTAATGCTCTTTAAGATCGTGTTACCTTTGTAGTATGATACTTGAAACGCAGATACCTGCACCGCACTTCTACACTTTATGGCGGCTTTTATAAAGACGAGGCTGGAATAGGCAATTCATGGATTTTGAAATTCCAAGTTTAACCCTCAAACAGACTACCGAGACAATCAAACCCTTTCTCATTTGGATTTCCAACTGCTTTCAGAATCATGAGCCGAACCACTAGCAAGACCCTGGTGGATCAAACGTTTACATTTGGTCGAAGTTGCGACAGCGCTCTATCGGATCCCGTGACTTCTGATTTCTCTCGATTACTATGTTCTTATTGTTCGGAAGAACATTACCAGAAGCTGCGTTGTTCGAAGTTAAAGAAACCACGATAACAGCATTGTTGGACCTATACCGATGACTAGGTCTGTAGCGGAAGGCGATACAGAAGCTGATCTTCCTGAGGTCGACCACCAATCTCATATAACGCAAATCTTCAATCCACAATTTCTCAACAAGTCATGTCCTACCAAGCAACTACACGACTTGCCACGGGGCCGAACAACAACAATCTTGGAACGGTTCCGATCCTACGCCCCCCCAAAATCCCACCTGGTCCCTACTTCCATAACGGAGCTGCCCACGGGACGATAAAACATTCTTGGATGACCGAAAATGATCCTGATCTCACTTTCTCTGATCTCGTGATCAAGTCTTGTTTACTTCTAGCACCAGAACATTCCCAAGGCGATTTTCGCCTTTGGCTGAGCGCAGCAATAGCCAAGCACTGCAGCTACCGATCAATCTACAACCGAAATCCTCTCGCTAAGGCCTTGTTCACGCAGACTATAGCGGAATTCACAGGAGCTTTACGCTGGATGATCAATGCTAATACCGATTTCGCCGAAGGAGAGGAAGAGCTGAAAGAGAAGGAGCTGGAGCTATCGATCGAAGCTTTTGCAGCTGATCCACGATTATTTGATGCAAGCCTTGAGGCGAACGGGTGTCTCTTAGAAGAGCTATTCATCATTTGGCCTGAGCTTCCTAATACCGGGGGAATCACGGCAACCAAGGATGAGATCGTACAGGTCAAGTGGCTGTTCTGCGCCGAGTTCATAAATCTTGGCATAATGGCTGATATGATCCTCCATGTCCGGTCACTCACACATACGGAATCCAGAAAGCTAGAACGACTGAAATACCAGGCGATCCGATTCATGGAAACGGCGTACGTCGAAGCTGAGAATTAGACATGATCAAGGGCGTAAGTAGATGGAAACACAACGATTTCACAGAATGAGCTCGGATCCATGGTGTTGGCGATGCTTAAGCATTGAACTGTACAAATGAACATGTGAGTCCCGGCAACATTGCTTGAGTGGAAATCGGAGGCAGAACCATTTGCCATTGACCGACCAAGAACTCATCCAACGAACCTGTATGTACTGACCTTCTTTGACCCTCCGTATTGAGCTGTAGATTCGAATCAAGCTCCAGACAGCGAACCTATGCAAGCACTTGGTAGTACTGAAACCTCATCTATCAACGTAAAGACCATCGCTTTCTGTTCAATCTACAGTGCAAATCGAACGAGGGGTAAACTATCAATTCAATATAAGAAGCTTGGTACTCTACCCTACGATCAACTTACTGACCACCCGAGACCGGCGATGTGAGGAAGGGCCTATACAGTAATGTAAGTGATGGGATCGCATTAATAGATTAGCATAGCAACCCCTGGTGTTGAAGAGTCGTAGATTGAAATACTTTGAAAGAGAGATAAAGCATCAAACAGATGCTTGTCTGACTGATAGAAGACCTTTTCAGCATCAAGCTTGGCTGCACCTTCTGAAGTTCTGAGACTGCACTGGAAAAGAGTAGCGAGTGCTTGGCAGGGGCGGTTTCAGAACCGCCCCTGTTGACAGCCGAATAAAACCGAACAAAACGGTTACAGTACATACCCGGAACCGTTAGTCTCGGCCGCGATGTGATAGTGATTGTTTGGTGCCTGAGGTGCCTGCCCATCGTTCACTAAGGTACAGTAGCCAATGGATTTGATGCTCGCAGCTCAACCCTTTCAGACGTAACCTAAAGTCAGATGTTGAGCTTTGAACGTCCCCTTTTGTGGTGGGAAAAGGAGGAAAACAGTCTTGATGCAGCATGCTGCACTATCCCTTGACACAACAAACACCTAAAACCCCTTCAACTCAGCGGTCCCCACTGGATGATTCTACCTCACTACAGAAATGCTGGTGCTCGTTGATGAAGGTCCAACAATGAGACTGAGACTCATTGTATCATTCTGACTTAGGGCACAAAGACAGTTGGCTGAGTCAATTCCTTTGTCTCATAGCTTTTCACTTAGAGAGTATCCACATCTCAGACGCTCAAAGGTGCCTGTGCTTCTATACCGACTTCAGACGACCTGCAACAGTGATGTAACGAATACTGAGCAATACCCAATCCATTTTCGACCAACTGAGAGAACCACTGGTTACAAGCAATTCCGATTCAACCATGGACAATCGCCGCATGTCACTGCGACCATCACACCTCGGACATACCGATGACATGTCAGACATAGAGGCCAACGACGGATCTAATCCGTCGTCAAAGCTCCTACAAGATCTATTGCGCGAAAAGAAGGCGCAGTCGCGCAAGGTAGAAAAAGCCCATAATCCGAATCCTCGTCCAGGCCTTGGGCGAAACAACAGCTTGCCTCTTCGAGAGGCTCAAAGTTCTCCAATACCATCTGCTGCTAATAGAGATTTCTCTGCAACTCATGGCCGCCGGACCAGCCATTTTGGACGAATGGACAGTTTGACACCGAAAGAATGGGGGATCCGCGAGTTAGATGAGGTAAGTGAGACTGGACTGACTTATGGAAAATGGCATGCTAATATTGAACAGCAATTTGCGAAACTGAACAAGGAGAATTTCGATTTGAAGCTCGAAGTGTCACAGCGCCGTAAGCGTCAAGAAATCCTGAATGCGAAGTTGGAGAGGTTGCCTACGCTGGAGGCTAATAATGGGGAACTTCAATCGATCAATGACGCTCTACTTCGCGAACTTCAGAAACGTGATCAGGCGATAAAAGAGGCTGTGGAGCTTATCTGTGAGCTGGAAGGGAAGCTTGAGGCAGCAGATTCGTCAAAGGACGACCAAGGGCCATACAGTCCGCACTCAGATCTAAATTCTCCCGCTTCGAATGAGACTCAGGATATACCCAGCTCGCCCCCACTTGACGCAAAGAGTTCAGCTTCCCCCCATCCAGACCCATATATTGAAGACGAGGACGATGAAATTACCGATCTTCCATCCACTCATCCTACTAGTACATCTCCGCTTGATAGTGCCTGTACAATAGAGCCCTTTACGTCAGCACAAAAGACACCTTCGTTCATTCGGGATAAAAAGCGAAGCACCAGAGCCTTGCGCGGCTTGTACCTGAACAACGAAAGCTTCAACAGCAATCTGAGCTTAGTCTCGCTGGCTCGACCAAACAGCATCTTTGGAAGAGATGACCTCCAGGGAGAGACAGATGCAGACTCCTATGCGCTCAATTCTCCTAGACTAAGTGTACTTAGCGAGAGCAGCTTTCTGAGTGTTTATGGAAAACAGAAAGACTCGGATCAGGCTTCGGATGGCCAGGAGGAGGACCAACCCGGATTTCCCTTGTCAGGAAATTCCAATCGTACTCTACATCCTACTCATGGTGGTGCAAGATTACAAGATCAGATTGACGAGCGGAACAAGCCGTCTACGCCGAGTAGAAATTTTACGAGAGGTGGACCGAAAGACCCTTTTACATCAATAGGGAAAGTCCTGCACGACGCGCCGAGCCGGCGTCAAAAGCAGCATCAGCGGAGTCTCGATCAAGATCATGAGGATTTGTCTCTGCACAATGGTGGCCATACTCTGCTCAAGATGCCATCACTAGGTGGACCGATCTTCGGTGGTGATGTGCTACCGCCAACGCCGGACACAATGAGCACTCACCGCAAAGACGCCAACTCCTCTACACCTAGCATCATCACCGAGAAGAGCTTGCTTGACGGAACACCATATTCAGCCAAGAACATCTCAGCCCTCGTCACCGAAACGCATCCTTACACGTTAAATGACATAGACGTATTTAAGCGCAGCAACGCATCCGGCTTCAGTCTTGACGCTGACATGGAGTACTCGGAAGCCGAATCTGAATCTGTACAGGTAGAGCAGAGCGACTCTGGTGCCTTTGAAAAGGGCCAACCCTTCGCACAGTCGTCCACGTTCATGGGCGGTTCTTCAAAAGCTCCGCGTCTTACTGGAATGGCCTTACCTACGAGGCCCCCACTCACAACCTACGCCACAGACATGATGTTCAACGGTGAAGGCTACGATGCAGTGCAGTCCTCGCAGCGAACAATATCGTACCCTTCGCCTGATCCTCGTGTCCGTCGGCGTTTGCATCAACCTCCACCAATGGCATATGACGCTGCGAGTGCTAGATCCATGCAGCTTTCACCAGAGAACAACACGAGCGGAAGCAGTAACACTGCGACGCCCACAAAGGCCGACCATCCAGATACCCTTTCGCGGTCTTCATCCCACCTACGAACAAGCTCCGCCACTCCCTCCCACAGAAGCGCCCACGAACCTCCTCCAGGCAACCCATCAAACACCTCATCTACCCCCTTCAATATGCCCACGCAACCCCCTCCACCTACATCAACCCGCCACGCAAGCCTCGCCTCCCGGATCTTCCGCCGCCCCAGCGCCCAACCCAAACCTCCCACGTGGGAACACCCATCCTCGAACCACCCTCCCCGCCCGCTCTCATACACCCTCGGCTACGACCAAACGCCCAGTGCCCAGCATGCGACCGACCCTCCATCACGCAACGGCCGCCCTGGCACCGCCGGCAGTCAAAACAGCGCACACTCCGCCGCTAGTCGAAAGCGAAGTGCCATGTTCGACGACATTGTCAAATTGGGAACTGAGCCCGTCTCGCTCCAGGGAGAGAAACGGGGATTTTCATTGGGCAGGAGTTCGAGTTTGAGGAGTAAGATGGGGTTTGGGCGGAGGAAGGGGAGGGAGGAGTGAGACAGGCAGGCTTGGACTTGGGGGGCTAGGAAATGTGCCCTTTTGTAGCACTCATTAGTATTGAGCTTGGCTTAGAATATATATCATCAGTCTCGGCCGGTAACAGGTAGGTTTTCATGGTGACATAAATCGGATGATTGAATGATTGAATAAAAGACAGCGAATGATCCAACTAAGATCAAGGTCGAGCCACTCCGTTAGTTCAAATGGAAGCCATCGAATCAATGTATAACACGGCACGATTCCATGTCAATGGCATGCCCATGCGATAGCACAAGATGGATAACCCTACTCTCTATCGTTGTGACGGTGGCTCACCAGTAAGTTCAAGAATCTAATCACGGCAAAACTCTGCACACGGAAGGGATTAAATGTTACCAGTTTCAAAAGCGCACATGTTTCTATACAATCTACGTACACCACACAAAATACCAGCGTTCCTAACCATCGTCCGCATCCTCCTCAAGCAAGATTTTGAAACTAAACGGTTCGAACGGAATCTATAGCCCATGGTTAGCGAGAATGCATAGAAAAGAGCAGGGATGCATGAAGGGATGATGAAAGAAGGCAACAAAAACCGTACCCCATCACCCATAAAATGCTTGCTCATAGCCTCGACCCAGTGCAAGCGCAGGCTGTGCAACATGGCGCTCGTGCCCTCCATGACGCAGAGGATTGCAATGGTGAGGAAGAACCACATGAAGAAAAATACAACGGTCATGATGACGCCGAGGACGCCTGTAAAGGCGAAGGCGTTGCCGAGGGTCATGGTCCAGAGCACGACGGAGAGCTGCTGGTGGGCGAGGGAGAGGGCCCAGAGGCGGAGGTAGGATGCCGTGTGGGAGACGCAGTTTAGGCAGAATTCTGTTGTTTGTGAGTATGGTTTATATTTTGGATGAGGGGTGGGGCGGTGTTACCAATGGTGTGGATTGTCTGGTGGATCATGATTTCGGAAAACTCGAATTCCTCGTGCTCTTCGTCATTGATGTCTTGAGTGATCATGGCCGCCGCTTCGTGGTCAGAGCCCATGCTATCTCGTCCACCATTCATTATGCGCCCGTCCTCATCGTCTGCATCTAGGGCGCTAACCCTTGATGTTTCGCCGATTCCTCGGTAACCCAACGCTCGAGCTCTGTTGTGCTCCCATCTTAAATACAATGGTTTCAAAAGTAGTAATATAGGCACATTGGCGACTGCGACGAGCAAGAGTACCACTTGTACAGCACTCTGTCCCCTATATAGTTGTTCACCAGGTTCTATCGTACCCGGCTGGAGAAACATGTATATGAGCATGTTCAATAGCCCAGGTGGCGACTTGCTGATGGCAATCCAGTCTATTGACCACTTGTAGACAATGGTAAAGACAAGATACCCAAAGATGGATTGGAAGAAGATCATTCCCGGAACAAAATTACCCCAGATGTCAATTGGGGACTTGAAGTGGCGTGCATTGATGTAAGAAAGGCAAAGCGAGTATGTCATCTTTATACTTCGTTAGTCTAATCATCCGCAACCTTATAACGTAGGAACTCACATGTGCCCATCCCATGAGAATACTAAGCTTCATTTTGAAGCTGTTGGAGAACAGGAGCTCATTATCCGTGCCATGCCAACTCCAGTCCAGTCCAAATGGATATCTGTAATCATCCTTTAGCTTGGCTTCCACCAATTCACCTGGCTTGAAGTCATGCGGCCACTCCCATTGGCTGGGAAACAGCGTCAGGGCTTTGGAAAAGACATCATTATAGATTAACCCAGTGTACATCGAGAAGATGCCCATCAAAAGCATAATGTATCGACCGTAGAAAGCCATAGCGACAAGTTCGTTCAATTTTGCCTTGCCCATTGGCCGCTCGAAGTATATCATGGCGAGGGCGGCACACGTCATAATGGTGCCATGACCGAAGTCTCCAAACATAACAGCGAAGAGGAAAGGGAACGTGACGATAGTAGGGAGTCCAGGGTTAACCTCAGTATACTTGGCGGTACCATAGGCATCGATAATAGTTTGGAAGGCTTCGGTGAACTTGTTCCTTTTATTATATGTTGGAGGCGTTTTTGAAGTTTTGATTTGATTGACGATAGTAGGGACCGATAGGCCTGCCCGGTCATTAACGTCTTGCAAGGTCGACTTGATCAAGGGTAGCGAATTAGTCGGGCACCAAGCCTCAGCAATCAAAGTTTTTCTTGCTTGATCGTACGAGCAGCGATTAAGCGTTTGATATACCGCCTTCTCCTTTTTGATGACAATCATCCAAGCGGTTAGGCTTTTCGCGATCTGTGTAAGCTCTGCATCTAGAGTCCGTTTCGTGTTACCAAGAACATTCGATAAATCGCTTAATCGAGAATTAACTTCGCGCACCTGGTCCTGCCGTAGTTCACTGTTCTCATCAACGCTGTACAGGTCCGCACCAAGAGACTCTGAGATCTTGCGAATCTTAGCAATGATTTCTTTGCCATGGGCGAAGATGACAAAGACGTTCTTATGGATCTCTTCATTGTTCATGGGGTCAATGATTGGCTTGGGTATCTCCGACTGGTTCATGTAGAGATTTCCACGTAGCGTTCGCCAAAGGATCCGCTCAAAGGCCGCAATACGTGATCGAGGTATGACACCGGCAACAAAGCCAATATTCATGACTGAGAGTGACTGTTGCCCATATGCATCCCCGTTTTGCCCCCTCGATTGCTGCTCAACATCCGACAGAAGTGGTGCCTCGTCATTCTCGGTGGATTGGCGTATTTCATCCGGGTTCCCATGAGCCTTGAATGCCTATCAGTCTGAGTGATAGCCTAGAGCAGGAGCGTCAAGGGCCCTTACCCGATCGAAGAAACCTCCTGCTTCTGTCAAAACCCACCGCCATTCTGTGAGCTCCACTTCACGTTTCTTTAATGTTTCGTAACTATCGTAAAGAGACGCAACTCGCTGCTCGAGGCTCTCACTTTTATCTGCGAGCTCGTCGATCTCGTGTGCCGAGGGAGCAGCGAGGATATTTGTAAATTCGTGCTGTGGTCGTGTTGGTATTCCCTCCTTGTCAAGCTGTGATTGAAAATAGCGTAATTGTCTCTCGACATTGTCTAGCCTCCGAATCTCTTTAGTAAACGTCCTTTGGAAAGCTGTTGTCTCAGAATTAAGCTATTCGGACATGATAGTTAGTATGTGTACTTGATATCATATATTTTGACACTGAATTTAAGTGTAGTAGTCTAGAGATTCTTCAATAGTCATAATTTGGAAGCCATAGCGATCTCCAATAAAAGCCACCTTTGCACCTTGCTTCTTTGGCTCGCCTCATATACAAGGAAGATCTAGGCGACACTCACATCTCGGAATTGGACCTCTCCTATCTCTCCAAGGGCGCTGACAACCTCCCGTCCTATCTCGTTGGCGATATATAGCTGGGTCAAGGACATGTCCGCCGAGCGGAATAGCGTATCTTTGGGAACACCCATGATGAGTTGCGATTCTGTCGTCCTGCCCACAGAGGGCCTTGCTCATGGATACGTGACGATCAAATTTCAAGCCTTTTTGACCAGCTGTAAAGTCTGTCGCAGAATGCTCGGGGTGCTTCAGAAAACCGGTACAACGATAATGATGGTCGAAGGGCTCGAGGCAATGGACATGCCTGCTGATCACTAGCGTAATTTTGCCGCCGAGCCGCCTTCCATCCTTGGTCCTAAGCAGCTAGATAGCATTCCCTCCCATCTCGTCTCCCAAAAAACAGGTAAAGTAATCATGCCACTCAGATTATGCACATACCATTCTTCCGTATATTCTACAGCACCACCTTCACCGTCTTTGCCCTTATCCTCATCTGCCTCCTCGTTGTTACCCCCGCCGACCAAATCTACCAAGCCTTCAAAAATCGTCAAATCTACAACGTCTTTATTGTTGGTAGCGCATACCTACTCACTCTCCTAACCGCGGTAGTGGTATATGCATTCCGTCTCTATACCAATCGAACTTTACTAGCTGCGATACCGAAGACATGGTCGCCGACAGAGAAGGGTGATGTTGGCAAACGGGTTCGAAGACTGGTAATAGAGTATTTAGAAAGAAGCGCATTGATAACCTACGAATCCCACCCACGAGATCTACGAGATGAGAAAGTCTCAGCTGCATCACGAGGTCTTCTCTCTGGTCCGCAAGTACGTCGCTCCTCTACGTCACGCAAATCAGATTGCACCGCAACCGTTTTTCCTCATGCGCCAGTCTGGGGCACCATCAGTCACCCCGGCTGGTCCTCCCCTTGCTCCCCCGACCTTCCCCACCTCCAATACCAACCCGTTATCCTCGAGCTTCCTCATCTTATCGAAGCAAAAGCCGTCTCCCTCGCGCCACCAGATCCGCTCTACGACCCAGACCCAGACGCATCACGCCTAGATCCTCCAGAGCCCCCAATCCCAGACGCAGCCGCAGTAGAACTGCTCCAGCGCCCTGCGACCATGGGTCTGCGCGAGTACACTTCCCACCTGAGCTCCCTTGAAATAATCACCCCGCCCTCCCTAGCCACAGATTTCCTATCCCTGTACGAAAAAGCCCGTTTCTCCTTGGAGGAACTCGACGAAACGGAGTTTAGAACCCTAATGAACATATTCGCCGAAATCCTCCGAAGCATGGACCATCTCGACCCCGCCATCGTCGCCAACCTGCACGCCAACTCCGAAAGCGCCAGCGAATTTTCCAACGATGGCGCAGAGGCAGCCAGCCTCTCCACTACAAACACAGTCGCCTATACACCTCGTCCATCCGCTCACGTCAGCGCCCCCATCTCCAGCGGCGGATCCCGCAGCGGTAGCCCAGAAACTGCGCGCACCGCGCCCTCGTATCCACGTGGCGCGGGACGAAATATTTCCTCTGGAGCGTCTGTGAGCGGGTATCGGAGTATACGTACGCCATCATTGGCTTCTCTAAGGTCGGTCAGGTCTCGTGAATCTAATGCGTCGCAAGCTTCGCAGAGATCCGGTGGTAGTGTGATTAGGTTGGCCGAAGCGAGGAGCCCGCTGGACCTGCCATATACGATTGTCACTGGCTCAGAGGAAGCATTTTGAATATGAGCAAGTTTCCTGTTTGACGCGTTCTTAGCGATGGTGTTCTGGTTGGGCTAGTGAGTTTGGGATTGGCATGGTTGGATATCCACAAAGGCGTATATAAATACCCAGCTATAACGAGCATTGTAGATCGAATTCATGTAATTTCTATTGTCTATGAAGTCTATGAACGCTGAAGGATACTAGGAACACTTATGAATGCTGCACTTGTACACTATCACCAACTGACAAGGCCCCTCTCCCTGTCGAACCCGCCCCTCAACTGCCGCTCCGGCTTTACAACCTTCCCTTTCAGGACCGTAAACTTCACAATCCCCTCACAATCCTTTGGTCTAACTCTCGCGAGCCAAATTCCTTGGCTGGCCTCGCCCATTGCTCCCTGATTCTTGCCATCTTTCTTCTTCTCACCGTTCAACTTCTCCATATTTGTCCGCTCGCCGTCAACACTCCCCCCATTTGAAACACTTTCGGAAGCCCCCGCTCTCCGATAAACCATCACGTTAGCGGCAAATTTGTGTCCACCAACGTGGCTGATGAAGTAGATCCCGACGCCGCCAGGACGCTCGTCATGTATGTCGCGGTAAAGGCCCAAAGAGCGCAGGTGGCGCTCGAATTCGCGGCGCAGGAGCGGAGCTGATTGCCCGCAGCGGGCGTCGCGGGTGCGTTGGGAGCAGAGAAGGATGAGTGCTTTATGTGGACAAGGACGCGATGTGAACTGGAATGCTTCAGGTAAAGGAGGTGTGAGAGATGGGGATGGCGAAGGGGCCGAGGAGCGCGGAGACGAGGGATCTGGGGATGGGAATGTGGGAGGGAGGAGTTGGGTGGTTGTAGTGGGAGCGGAGGAGATGTGGTGCGTTATGAGTTGGGGTACGGAGGTGGGGGTGACGTCGTCGATCAGGGTGAATGAGGGGAGAAGGAGTATCGTCGTGGGTCTGGTAGATGGGTCGGGATAGGAGGAAACTGGGGAGGGGAGGGCCATGTTGGAGGCGGAGAGCATGAGTTTCTGAGCCTTGTAGTTAGCTTCCTTCTTCTCCTCAAAGATGTATTGGGGAGACGTACGCCATTGGTGGGCTCAATCTTGCAATCCCTCACCGCTTCCATGACACTTCCTTTCTCATCTGCAACATCTCTAACCCAGTCTGCCTTTCCTGTGGCGACAAGCATGTGTGTTGCCCACCCGTTGACATGCCCGTAAAGCTCTGTATCTTCATCTATCTTCCATTTTGAAGGATATTGGATCTCGCAGCTCTCGCAGTCGTGGTCGCAGTCCTCGCCGTCAACGGTAGGGTCAACTTTGGGGAATAAAAGTGCTTCGGGGGCTTTTGTGAAGCCATTCTCATGCTGAGCATTGGGTTTGAGGAAGGGCTTGCCAAGTTGGAAGACGGAGGAGAATTTTGGCATTCTGTGGGATGCTCGCGCAGGTACACTTGCGTCAGGTCAATCTTGATTGTGAGAACGGAACCTGAGATGTGTCTACTGATCAGGCAGATAATGACGGATACGTTGAAGCCTTGGGACAAGCCTCCAACACTCGAGGCTCAACACTTCCATCGTGCATCACTCAGCCAGTGGGATTGTCACCGCCCCCTCGGCCATCAACTTTTTGAAGTCCGTGTAAGCTCCGAACAGCGGCTGCTTATCATATCAGATGGCGCTAATTGACGTACTTGTACGCCAGAAATAAGGCTTAGCCTGTTATGTTTGCTTAGAGATATCAACCCACGGTGAGCGGACCCCACTCCAAGTGGTAGGTAAGGCACCTAGGTTCTAGAGAACTTCGAAGCCCAATAATGGAATATTGTCGATACCTTAGCCACTTGTCAGTCTAGAAATTCATCTTTCCTAATTTACCTACGCCCCAAAGCCCTTCAACCCTCAAGCAGAGCGTGACAAAGCAAAGAGCCGACACCCGCCTGATGGGTCTACTAGAATACTGCTTTCCTATCGTTGACGTTTCGGCTCATGCCATTACATTCCTTTCAGGGTTGGTAGCCGCATGATAGCCACTCGGACCATCAGCCGCACACATTCCCCCTCCCGGGCCCTGGCTCAATCTTCGTCTTGTTCACTCTCTCCAGATAGCCCTGAGACAGCAAAGACAGGATATTACCGGTATATCCAGTATAAAACTGAGCTCCTAGACCTGGCTGACCGAACCATGGCGCGATCGGCCCGCCAAGAACCTCAAGCGGCTTCGCTACCTTATATACGTGATAGTTATAAGGATAATCGGGTGCATCAGGATTCGTGTCAAGATTGGATGGAGGCAGGGCTCGCTGAGAGTATGGGGCGTCTGCGGCGCTGACATAGGTACCTCCAGTAAAGGTCAGCCTTTAGTCAAAGTCTAATTTCTAGAAATCTCAATTGGTTCAAGTTAAGGGTGCTACACACCATATTCGCTTCCGAAACGGTCGACTCTCGTCCCAGCCAGAAGCGTCAAGTTGCCCAAGATGGGAGCACCATCGGTATTGAGCTGAAAGCCGTTGCGGGGTGGGTACTTGTAGTAGCCGTCTACAGTCCATTCTGCTAGAAAAGCTCCAGGGGTTTCTCCTCCAAAACGGTCATAATTTGAGACAAAACTCAGGAGGGGGAACCGCCGGGGAAGGATTTTAGGCCCAAGGCGAGGATCATTGCAGATATAATTGTTCCCAGATTTGCCGGTATTATTTGCACCTTTGCAATCACATCTGATGGTTTCGGACGAAAGAAGAGGCTATAAAGAGTGGAACTCATCAGCATTCAGTTACAGAGAAACTGCCTCGTATTAACATGCCTCTTGACTGACAGAATCAGCCCATCCAGTCCCCACAATAGCCGCAAGCGCCTGAATGAAGTAAGATGAATGCATGATGGAAATCAAAGCACGCACAGGCTCATTCGCTGCTTTCTGATAGAAACTGTTCTATGCCTTCTATGAATGGAATCCTTCTGTGGGCGATTCAAGTAAAGTGAGAGATACATGCGAGAGGATAGGAGAATGTGGGGAAATCCACAGCCTTCGAGGCACAGACAAGCGCATGAATAGATCTAGCTACAGCTGTATCACCAAACTTTATCTTAGCTTAACATATGAGCATGCCAGTACAGGCGAAGGCATGATAGTTGATAGTTGAATCCAATCATGGGTGGTCACAAGCAAGTCGGATGGATTACGGCTTACGGACATACTCGGTGATGCAGAGGGCTCAGTTTAACCTTGATGAAGGTTTGGTTGACGCTCAGGTCAGTGCAGGTGGCTGCTTCTATAACTGGGGTAGCCTTCGCAAGTCATGGTTTTACAAAAGTCACGATGTCGCCATGTAGACATCTTAAGCGATCAAGCTGAGGTCACGGGACTTGAGACGTGGGAGTTGCCGTGAGTAATCATCTTGTCCTTGATTGGTCACAGATTTATCAGTCAGCTTCGGAGTTTTCCGTGTCAATGAATTCCGATGTCATGCTGAACAATGCTATGCATTTGTTTTCTTCAAGAACATACGGCTATATCGACATAGTCAGGACTGCTTAACCAGCAATTTGAATCATCGAGTTACTTGAACATCCTAAAACTGCGTTGACCGTTCTTTTCCAGAATGTCTCTATCGCGTTGTGCCCTCTCTTTGGCCCCATCGCACATCATCTTCAAAGTTGCATCACAAGCCGCCTCCACCGCTGCACGCTCATGCTCTCACACACCTCGAGATTACGACTTCCACAGTGCTCTACGGCTATCTCCTAGGCGAGGGCTCCAAACTCACACCGCCTATCGACCACACTCGCTCGAACCAGTTCCGCCGCCTCCTCGAAATACAGGTGTTCCAGATAGCTCGATAGCAGGAACTGTACCAGAAATCAACGACAAAAGACCGCCTCGATTAAGCGGCGAGCATTCACCTCCAAAAACTACAAGACTGATTGAAAAACAAAGCGTTAGCGTGACCGAGGCTGAAGCACAAAAGACAAAACCTATTACTCAAGCCAACCCTCCGACAAAATCCCAACGGCCAAAGCTAAGAGCTCGCAAAGCTGCTATGTCCTTGACACCGTCAGCTACAAGCCAAATTCGAAGTCTTCTTGCATTGCCAGAACCGAAGCTTATCCGGGTTGGTGTCAAAAACCGAGGTTGTTCCGGGTTGGCATATCACCTCGAGTATGTGGATAAAGCAGGCGCTTTCGATGAGGCGGTAGAACAAGATGGAGTGAAGGTTCTGATCGATAGCAAGGCTTTGTTCAGCATCATCGGCAGTGAGATGGATTGGGTAGAAGACAAATTGAATCAACGATTTGTGTTTCGGAACCCCAACATAAGTCAGTCCCCTTTCCTCTTTTCTGTAGCAGACCTGATATGCTGACCCTCCTTTTCAGAGGAACAATGCGGCTGTGGCGAGTCGTTCATGGTCTAGCGATCCAACATTTGCTACCAGCATCAAATCCCAGCGATTCCAGCGGCATTGAAACGGCGTTAGCCTATTTGGGCGGCTCATGAGCGATGATAAATCTTGGTCCCATATAGATCCATTACACATCAACCCACATCCACGACCACCGCCTCCTCACCACCTTCTTTCAATAGACCCCTCCCTCAAAATCCACAACTGCCGGTTTCTCCACCAATCCCGCCAAGCTCTTCTTGAACGCCATATGCGCCGGGTCCTTATGTACATAATAGTCTCGATCCTTCTCGTTCTCGAACTCCACTACGAATCCGTGCGAGTAGTCCTGCAGAACGCCTCAGCTAATCTATATTCAATTGATAACCCAGGAAAACTCTTACGTTCATCTCAGGACTGTTGTTCCTACCCCCAGAAACGGATTTGATGTAGGAGTGCTGGCTGTCAGGGTGGATGCATTCGGACTTGAGCGCGAGAAAGCGGGCGCAGGCCTGTAGTCCGTTAGGCTTAGAAAAGGACAACCAGCAACCGGCCCCTCCAATACCTCTTTGACGCTGGACTGTTCCGGATCCTTTTTAAACTGCAAGACGACCAAGTCAATATCAGAAGGCAGGGCAATATCAGGGCACGTTGTGCACCTTGAACAACACAACGTGCGTGATTGCCATTTTGGGTTTGCAATTGCTGAAATGTCTGGATGGCGAATTGAAGGTTGAGAAGGGAGATATACGCAGCGTATACAACATCTACGCTAAATATGATTGTTTGATGGTGTCAGAAATCAGCCAGATCCGCGCGCTCTCTGCGTTTGTCATCTCGGCTTTACCTACGTCATGAGGCCGAAGGGTCCACCGGTTCCCCAAGTCCGTGGGGTGTCGAAAATCAGTAAACAACAAGCTGTCTCTACAGAGATATTCGAACGGTCAACGGGCTCCTTGTTGTTCTCAAAAACTACAGCCATCCGCTCGGACTTGATTGTAAAACATGTACAATCAACAGGAACCAAAAAACGAAGCCTGTGCACTGAGTCATTCTCGACTCAAGTCTGTCACTTGTCCTGGCAATCGAACCGACCATCTTTTATGGTCGCCCCGTGACTTTCGCCTCCCCCTTGCAGACCGGTTGCAAAGGAAAACACTTACCCATAAAGAGATCCATTATCAAAAGTCAACCGATAGCATGCCTTCCACATAACCACGAGCCTCAGCGAGATCCTACATGCGGCCCGGGTACCCCATGTTCTCCTCGAAACCCTTGTCCCCGAGCTGCGATGTCCATTACTTCCGTGGCAGTTGTCCATATCCACGTTCATTCTCGTTAGTAACCCAATAGTCCTATCTTGCTGCATGTCGCTATTTCTTTTCATTTATAATGGCGGAAAACTACATACATGGTCTCGCCTAAGCGGGAGCAGAATGTTCCATTATTCAGTACATCGTCACATATCGTTTCTATACAGTACTCGTATAATCCATCCATCCTGCCAGAATATCTACGCCCTTTCCTTCCATTCATCCCTACCTCAAAAACCCCCCTTAACCACCTCCCATCAGCAAAATCCCATCTTGAACGCTGTAGCCATTCTCTTTTACTTCGCTTATAACAAGATATTTGATAAAGTAGTCATGTCATAGAGGCAAAATTGTATTTGTGAGGTGGCTTCAAAAGACCTCCTACGCTCAATATTTGAAAAACGGTCATCGGTGTCCCGTGCTCTTCATATTCCCGAACGACCTAGGCTATCTAGGGTCCAAAGACTGTAAAGGAGGGCGACTTAAAGTCCAAAGGCCGACCGAGCTGCATTGTTAGAGCGACTTTCGCATCAAAGATCACCTGCCAAGAAAACCCTCAGCTTAAAAAGAGAACCCAACGACTCATGGTTGAGATTCTGAACCGACTAGACCACTAAACAGATATATATAAACAGTTTCGACTCTCCCGGCAAGCGCTAGAACAACGCCCGAACAAATTCCGCCTTTGTTGGTCCTTGTAACCTTCGCAAAAGTATCTGGCGCTCTTCAAAATCTATATTTGGACCCGCAATAATGCCGGTCGAAGCCCGTACGTGCGGTTGTTTCCAGGTCCCGAAACCTTTGTAGCCGACGATCAAGCGACCTTTTTCGACATTTTCACCTTGCGCTTTTTATTACTTGTTTATCTAACCCTGCTCTTCGATTTATCTTCAGGATATCCAAACTCGGGTCTGGCATAAATGATGCCGAATCAATGCCAACGCATCTGTTGCCTTTCACTCCTGGTTCTGTTTGTCTTCCTTTCCCCTTCCGTTTCCAGCACCCCAGCATCCCCCCTTACTCGACCCTCGACCTTTGCTTGGAATTCCTCTGTTGATCAAGCAAATCCTCGTCGCATCCACTGCGTACGCCAGGATGAATGGATCTCACCCGACCACAGTACTCTAAACGACTGTGGAGACGCCGTTGATCGTCTTTACCTTACGGACTACGGTCAGTATATTGACCGCTACTTCCAATTCGTGGCCGCCGATACACCTCCCCGTTCTCGTTTCCCTTACACGGCGCGTACTCCACGTCGCTATACAATCGGCACTTGCACAGTAGCGGTTGTTATGCTTACGGACTTCCCGTCGTCCCAGCCCCTTCCTGGAAGACCGCCTGCCCCTTACCCAGAGCGGGACATATCGACCTTTGAGAAGGTTTGGGACGCAGCGGTGAGAATTCTGGAAGTATGTGTGATCGGGCACTCGCACGGCGGGTATGAGATTGTTGGGAGGGGTGATGGAATCGGTGTTTTTATTTGGACTACAGGAAGTGAGACTGACAGAGCGGTCCGGGCCGGCCAGTAGGAGAAATCGCAATGTGGATGGAATATGAGTAGAAATCGCTCGGGTGTGTGATACGCGATAGAGGATCGGACTCGGAGGTATCGCTTGGGGCGTACGTTTGAGCTTTGCAGATGGAAAAGCAGAGAGGAACGGTTAGTCAGAGCCTTCTCATCCACCTATGAAGACCCAAAGCCGTAGGCACCAGCTGGAGGCAAGAATCCTCAAACAACATTCGATTGCCAGAATAAGTGAAATAGAGTCAAGATCGACAGATTCAATATTCTTCATGGTCCAATTCTCCCTTTCGTACATGCATTCGCACCCGAATTGAGGGCTGCATTTTCATAAAAGGAAAATGAGGTTGAATTACCCCTTTGCATACGTCGAAGTGACATATGTGACTTACTCGCATAGGAATGCAGAGAACATCACTTGTTTTTGGCAGCCTATAGCCACGTCCTACAAATACCGGTTATATCTTAATCACTCTCAACACCCCATGGGTGCGTAGAGAACCGACTTCGTGAATGTAAATTTACGCCCTCGTGGGGACGACAAGTGGAATGGTTCACTACTGGCAAAATGAACTGTCCTTGGGTTGGGATCATCCATCGGTGGCGTGCTTCATTCTAAGTCCGCAAGCCTTTTATCTGGCGAATAGAAGATGCGGTGACTTTGAGGTTTTCTATAGGACTGATCCGACAGATAATTGATGGTGTTGCTACTGGTTGATAAAGCGCTTCGCGCATCCTTTAGCCTCCCAGTGAGGTCAACCCACCCATCGAATTGTTACGGTGCTCGAGTCCAGACGTTAGATTGGGATATTTCCAGATCCAGGCATGGTTCAAAGCGAGATAGCCGTTAGATGGAGGAATATGCAAGGGTAGATCACTGGAGCTGAGCCCGGATTCGGTTCTAGACCCATTTGACTACTGGAATTCGACGGTAAGGTACCTACTTAGATGGTGCCCCAGCCATAATTGTAGTCAGCTATTGGTGCCTAAACAGTCGGGGTTCTATGACCTCAGCTTCCAACCTTTCTGTTCTGGAACCGCAAATCAACACGATCCGATGGGATGGATATTCCTTGGTCTTCGAACTGGGTTTTTGCGGCATAGGACCGGGCGAAGGTTCTTTACAAGAGAGGTTGACGGTTTCGAAAATTTCTGATCAGAAAATCGCCTTCCAGCGATACGGACTGATGATCTTTTCGAAATTGTCGTAAAAGACCAGGGCATTCTGAGCATACTTAATAACGTACAGGCCGAATGGGGTCACAGCGCCCAATTTGGGTTCCAAGTCGCAAAGTCACTCTTTTCATGATGCTGAGCGAAGTAAGCGAGCCGACCCTTTGCAGCGAGTATATATAGTGGAAGGACCGTAGTACTTCAAACTCTGTGACTACTAGTAACTCAACAGGCCCTCATCATATGGCTAGCAACGCTCTTATATGGACTCCTAGCCCTTTGCACCCGGAATTTGTGACATGCGGTGACAAATCCAGCGCGATCCTCTCTTCCATCAATTATGGTGGCTTTTCTGAAGAAGCGACATACTCGATGGCCATCTAATTAGGCTTCTTTACTGCCAATAGCCAGAACGTAAGGTATCTCTCAATCCAAATCCAATGTACGGATACGACACCCTCCTCAACCGGCGACTATGACGTTCTACTAGGCATTATCAATAACGCTGTTAACCTACGCTTCAATCAAGGGAAACGCATCACAGTGCTTAGCCAATCAGATTTGGAACAAAATATTGTAGATGCCAGTCAATCAAGCAGTACTAGTACCTTGGATCCGGAAGGGAAGAATTCGATGGTTGGTTCGCTCGTAACAGGGTATGTATGTTCTGCCAAAATTCAGAGGTTGCACAGTCTGAATTGGGGGACAGACTGTACGTTTCAGGTTCGCTTTTCTCCATATGGGAATCATTCATGCTCCTCCAGATGTGTGCACCATGTTCCCACGATACCTCGTAGTCTGACCGAAGGAACATAGGTTGCGTGCAGTAATCCAGTCCGCTATAGGTACCTCCCCGCTTGCACTCTACTAATCAAGGCGCTCGTCTTCGCCACGATTCTTGAACGTTTGTTTACTGCCATGGTCGAACAACATCCTCGCCAGAGCCTCTGACTTTGCAATTCCATATTGATTTTCGGCTTTCACCATCACTCAAGTTTCTCTTTCTAATTCTCCAAGTGCGATCTGATCACCAAGTTCCTAATTCTTATGCACAGTTAGGTAGAGTTCACTGGGAGCCATTGCCTATACAGCCAAGCGTTTCGAGTGCTGTAGCAAGCTTGGACTAAGCGGCTGCGACCGATGCTGCAATAGAAAAAATGTTACTTCCGCGAGGCAAGAAGGTCGAAGTCGATACGCCAGATTTGCCGAGCGTTGTCGCTGCGGCAAATTCTCCATGTCCGTATTAGATTCTTCCCCAATCATCACAACACTGAATCGTAAGCATGAAAAATACGCCTATGTCTCTGAAACCCAGATATGAGTGCTTGGTAATATAAGCTCGCTGCTTGAATCTGTTCATCAACCAAAGCGCCCAACCTGCGGCGTCTTTCTGGGCATGGAAGCATCGCCGCTGACCCAGCAAGCTCGTCCCATTTCGTTTCAGCCAAAGATTACTCAACTTTACGACGATTTGTTCAAGGTGAGGACTCCGAGTAAAAGCTCAATCATCAACGCTTAGAGGAATAGAGCAATGAAATTGTTGCCGACTCTGAGGGTTTCTGGCGGGAGTTCTTCCTCCTGAAACCCGATAGACCCAGTCTCCACCAAAAGCTCGAACAACTCAAACCAGATGATCTTCTAGATTTGCAGGTAGATGCGAATTCAAGAATCCAAGCTCTATTTTGGTTGATAGTTTGTCCGTAGCATGAGACTCAGCAATTATTTGCCCACGCTGTGGACCAGATCAAAACCGGGAAAGCTCCATCAGATGAAGCAGCTCTCGATGTAAGCCCAATGCTTCTGTTACGCGTGCCCATTTTTGACACTTACTGGTTCAGACTTTGACAGTCTTTCTAGGGGCTGTCTTAGCAAAAAGATACAACAACCCGAGTGCCGACCTTATCACAGTGCTTGCCGGGTTGGATGAAGTGGATGCCGTATTCTTCGACTTTGCAGGTGCAATCGAGCATATCGTCCGGACTGGAAGATCCCGTAAGTCAATCTTGGGTCTTTGTGGCGCTTAGTGCTGATGTCTCCAGTCGATGTTCGCCAGAAGGCGATTGAGGTAGCGTTATCCTTGACTTCAGGTGCATGGCAGACAAGCCTCGTCTCATACTTTACCCATCGAGATCTGTTCCCGGCTTTGATGAAGGTATTGCAGTCCGTTCTTCTTATATCCACTTCTTACTATTTGATGTAAAAAAGCTTTCAGAGTTATCTTTTGATGGACTTTCCATTCTCTCATGCCTATTTGCCTTATCGTCGTATCAGGACAGTCCTCTGCCGAAGTTTCCAACTATATCGACTTCAAGCTTACGGAATGGACTAGAATATTCAAGACCTAGAGAGCCCAGTCTATGTCTTCAGGCCGTTCCTGCTACTAGGCCTTTTAGCGAATTACAACAAGTTTGAATTTCGAAATCCCTATCGGTTAAGGCTCGAAGACTTCGTGAACGAAAGCACCATCGAAAAAATTGTCACAGGTCTTGGAACTGTCTACTCGCAGTCTAGAGACTACTATGTATCTGTTCAAGAAGACGTTGATGAAGGCTGGACCCTCAACAGCACCCTGACGTACATTGGTCTTGGTATCCTTGCTCCGGGCAAAGCTTTATCACAGATCCCAAACATCGAAGATGCAAAAGAACAATTCGCCGCTCTGTAAGCCCATCATACCTAACCATCAATGCATCACTTCTAAGAATTCTTAGACCGCCTTCCACCGCATCTATACTCCTCCCAACCTATGACTTTACCTCCGCCAACGCCCTTTTCGCCTCCTCTCTACTTTCCACCCCTGCCCTCACCAAAAAAGAAGAAACTCCCTTCAGTGCCTTCCTCTCCCTAACATCCTACATCCTCCACCACGCCTACCGCTCCCCCCGCGCCTCCCTCTACGGTCTCCTCAACCTCACAACCATACGCATCGTCATCGAAGATTCCAACCTCTGTACCCGCTTATTTGACCCCTCAACGGCCCTCCATGTCCGGCTTTGCCGCCAACGCCAACCTTTACTTCCGTTGACACCACATGCGAGGGCCCCGGCAGCCGCGATACTAGATACTATAATCGACACTCTCAACCACAATCTCCGCCGCGCTCTGGACCTGCCGCTTTACATCTCCTGCGTCGGTCTGATACAGCGCCTGCTCTCCCACCTCTCAGCAACCCACACACGGTTCCCGTACCACTGGTCTCTACTCTGGCAGACCTTACTTTCGTTACTCCGCTTCCTAACCACCTACGCCGATTCCCTCAAATCCCAACACCCGGATCTCCAATCACTACTGCACCCCTTCCTCACCGTGCTAGCGTTAGCAGTCACGCAAGGCGAATCCTTCCTTCCAGCCTCAACCGACTACGACGACCTCTTCTACAAACTCGTCGAAGCCGGCCACTACCTCCCGCGCTTCAAATCCTCGTTCTCCCCCTACCTCTCCCCGGCCCTGCCCTCTACCCAACCCCACTCTCGCAACCCCCAGAACCTGCCCATCGACCTCCTCATCCTTGTCTCCACGCACTACCAGTCCCTCATCTCCGCGGCCAAAGGCGCCGGCCGCGTAGGCAAGGATTTGAGCCCGAGGGAGGTGAGCAGGGTTATTCGGGAGGGGTACGAGACGTTGGTGTTACCTGAGGTTGAGACCGGGGGGTGGGAAAGGTGGAGGGAGGGCGAGGACAGAGGTTTAGTGAAGAGGTGGGGAAGGTGCGTAGTTGAAGATGGTAGGAGGATCGTGAGGGACGGGGTGTAGTGGGTGGAGTGGGAGGGTGGAAAGTGGGAGGAGATGAAAGGGTGGGGATGGTTCACCAGTGGGTGCGAAGAGTCAGTAGACAACACCACATTCTCAACACAGATAATCAATCAATCGATTGGTTCTTTTTTTCCCCCAAACGATGCCATCATTAATCTTCGTTCGCTCGCAAACCTTCCGCACTATAAACACTCGACCAAAAAAACCATTGGAATTAGCCAATTTTGCCTTTTCCTCACTCACACAACCACTTAATCTAATTCTAATCCAGCCATCGATCATCATCCACTAACACGAGCCTCATCGACTTTCCCCACCCTCTAGGAAAATCACTTGGCTGAAAGCATCCGGAAGTGCAGCCAGCCAGTCGATCGAGATCAATAGACAAATAACCCGACCTTCGTAGATTACACCCAATAAGCAGAATTACTAGACTTCCTCGTCGGTATAACCCAATTCCAATCCAAAAGCTCATACCCACCACCCCCAAGTAGGCTGGCTCGAACCGACCTACGTAATTCCTCGAGATATTTGGGATTAAATCAAAGCGGTTGTATTCTCAGCCAGCAACTTGCGCCATGTAGAAAAGGGAGTAAAGCTGCTAAGTCACTGCGCGGTTTAATATTCAGGTAATAGAATGGTTAGGCAGTGGGAAGGAGACGGGTAGGGGAGGGACCTCGTTTGATTGGGTTTACTGACTGGATGGAGGATATTATATGGGAGATAGCATGTTTTTTTTCGATTGCTGAGAAGGGAATTGACGAAGCGACAACCTCATGAACTGGCTCGCTTAAAAGAATACTGAATGTATACATTTTCAGCCGGTTAGAAATAGGGTCAAGTCAACAATTGCAGCGCAACAACCAGATCAGTGAACCGCTCAAGAAAATCCCGTCACAGAAATCTAAACGCTTGAAGCCTGCAAATCTGAAAATTCACCTCCCAAGTAGAAGGAATTAATTACCTATCGAGATATCATTTCCTTACAACATCAAGAGTTCCACCAAATGAAATGTCTACAAAATCAACTTAACCCCCTTCCGAGCCTCTCGAACATATATAATACCAACCGGCTCTTCAACCCTATGAGGGAAAAATATGTAAGCCATCACACAGCGACCAAACCTACGATCCCTCACAAAATCACTTAGCAGAGAAGCTAGACACTTGAAGCCTGTAGCTCGGGAAATTTTAGTCATCTGAGCGGAAGAGCTTCCTGGCGAGATGGTGTTTTCCCTTGGCGGGTAAGAGGGTCTTTGAACGATGTGTGAACAAGGCCGATTGGTTTGCTACTGACGCCTGTCAGTGGGATGTATTTTCGGACTGCCTTGTTAGTGAGAGCTGGTGCAATTCGGAAGCTTTGTGCGGCGGGATAGCGTTGGAGGAAGAATTCCGGGGGAGATTGTCAATATTGCTTTTGCTATATCTGAGAAGAGCCGCTTAATGTTATAGATGTGAGCTGGCTATCGGTGGTGGGGTTGGGGCTTGCTTATATATGTCAGAAAAGGGGAGGGGTAGGACGACTGAGTCCATTCAAGCAATTTTTCACATTCCATAATTCATTTCAGCTACAAGTATCCTCAGCTATCAGGAGCAAAAGCGAAATTTTTGTAAGCTAAGTGTGCTAAAGTAATCTGCTGCCTGTGAAGTTGTCAATCTTCAGCCAGACCTCGCCAATGAGGGGCGCTACTCCGCGTGTTGTAGCTAACGCGGGTTTGTAGCTGATATACATGACTGAATGGAAATATGCCGTCTGTGAAGTTGTCAATCTCCAGCCAGACCTCGCCAATGAGGGGCGCTACTCCGCGTTGTTGTAGCTAACGCGGGTTGTAGCTGATATCCAGAACGCCATGGAAAAGAAAAAGTGCAGGTGTCAGTGCTAAGGTAGACCGGATCTGTTTCTTGAAGCCTTTGACCATTGGAGAAGATGTCGTTCTCCGAGAGTCGCCGTGTTAGATATGGATGAGCTCGGAGTGATGTTTCTTTGCTGAAGCGGACCGCCGGACCATTTCGCCAGGGATTTTGAAGCCGCCTTGGTGAGCACTTTGAGGAGTAATGGAAAAAAGAAAATGACCAAATCCTCGAGATCCACCATTCACCTCCGCACCACAGTTTATGCGCAAAATCTACTCCCTATTCCCTTTGGCCTTCTCAATGTACTCATGGGTACACGCCTCGTACGCGACGGTAAAGATGGAGTCGGCGTGCTTGGAGATCCATAGAGTCATCTTAATGACCTCCTCGCGGAGACGGCTGATAGATTGCTGGTCCATGTTTGTCTGGGCGATGAGCTCGGGCAAGCTGGCTATTGAGGGCAAGTGTTAGCTGAGTTGGGCGCTGTCGAGGGATGGGGGACGAAGGAGTAAGAGTGAGATGAAAGGATGGCTGTGGGAGGACTGGAATGGCTGAGGTATAGAGAAGATAGACTTACAGAATAGACGAATCAAATGTTCGGCACCATAGATATCACCTGGTCCCTTACCCTCCCACTCCAGAATACAACCTTCCCAACAAGCACGCATCTCAAAGTACTGCTCACGCTCTAGCTTGTAAAGCAAGATCTTGCCAAGGCACTTTGCAAAGTACTCTTTGATACCATGCACAGTCTCTACCAGCAAATCGTACTCGGCGGATCCAGGACGACGATTCTTACGCTCGTCTTCTTCGTATAGCTCTAAGATCTCGTTCACGGGGTGAGGCACGGGCAGAGGAAGGATGGCGTGGTTCTTGGTAACTTGCTCCCAGTCGTCGACGAGGATCATCTTGAGGTTATCCGGGATCGGAATCTTCACGGCAGGTTTGGTAACAAACGTTTCTTCCTGTTTTGGGGTGCACACTTTAGTACTCTGCTTCTTACCATTGTTACGCTTACTAGTCTCAGCCTGGTCACTCTGGGTTTTCGGCTTCTGGGATGCACCCTTGGCTGGCACCGGCACGTTCTTGGTGCCTTGAGCACCGCGCACACGCTTTGCCGAGGGCTCTGGTTCGTCCAGCATAGCTGGTTCAAGCTTCCGCTTCTTTGGTTGCTCGGTGATCTTCGCGGCGGCCAGCTTGGGGCCCGTAGCCGTAATGGCACCGTCCAGCTCTCCCTGAGTAGGGGAAGATGCCTTGCTTTGGCTCCGGGTGGTCCTGGATTTTGGACCACCCTTTGGCTTCGTCGCTGTTGGTGTCGACGTGGGTTTCTTCGCTGCCTTGGTGGTCACAGCAGCGCCGCCAGGGCTAGCTGCTGGGGAGGCGGGGGGGGTGGAAAGGTCGGAGGATGAGGAACTCGAGATTGAACCCGCAGATCCAGCTGCGGGTGATGGAGGTGGGCGAGGAGAGATCGAAGCAAAAAGGCTCCCTTGACTGGAGGCGCCATCCGGGGTTCCAGGTCCCGGAGGTGTTACAGACGAACGTAAAGTTTTACCTACTTTCTCTATCTCAAACTCTCGTCCACGTTTCTGTCCTCGTCCAGTGACCGGCACAGACGAGTTGCGTTCTTCGCTTCCACGGGTGGAGCTAAGGTCGGAGCCTACATGTTTCTTCTTGCTGGCTGTAGTGGCCTTGGGAGCTGAGCGCTGACGAAGGGCGTCCATGTCTTTCTTAAGGTTCTGCGCGAGTTCTTTGTTTTCCTCAGTGTATTTACGGAGACGGTCTTGAGGTACCCAGTCGTCCCAACTAGCAGTGCGAGAACGAGTCAGTAAGATAACAGTAGTCCGGGACAAAAGTTGGGATCATAACAGAGCAATCGACACAGTAACTTTATCAGAACACGAAAGCCAGGAATACAGCAGAAAACAGCTCAGACTCCAACGTGAAGGAGGTACCAAAGGAGATATAGCTATAGTGTGCCATAGAAATGTGTTTCCTACAACGGAAAGCTAGAGAAGATGATAAAGTAAAGTGGTTGACTTACGTATTCTTCCAGCCTTTGTAGTGCACGCGATACTGGAGAGGACTCTTCTTGTCATCTGGGTCGGATAGCTTAGACTCCAAGACTTTGGCCTCGTAGAGGAGCTCATGGTGAAAGCAGAGAACACGCTCATCCTTGACATAAGGAGGCTGGCTAGAGGGAGGCATTTTGCTTGGGTTTCTTGGGATTTTGAAAGAAGTTGTAGAAGTTTGGGTTTTAAGGAATTGCGAGTGCAAAGTAAAAACGAAGTTCTGAGAGTTCAGTATGAAGATAGAGGTACGTATCTCGGTGAGAATGGTGATGTGAGGTCAGTTCTGGAAAGCTGGTGTTGGTTTGTACGGTTGTGAAAGCTGCAAGACGTTGGTGACGAGAGCGAAAGGAGTTTGTGGAAGGTTGTTGGAGTTGCAAAGAAGAGGATCTGGGATTTAAATATTAGTGGCCAACCTAGAAAATTGGGGGGGCTGGAATTTTCTTCCCACTAGGAAGTTGAATAGAAAGCAAGCACTCTATTCAACTCTATTGTTCAAGGGCCGATTCAAAAGTGAAGTTATTCAAAGACAAGCGCACGGGCCACAAGCGCGCCGCGAACCGTAGTTCTACCTTATTGTCCCTTTAACACCTTCCAAGTTCAATCCATTGTAGAAACACATCAGAGTGTAGTCTAGTATCTTACAACTTATTGACGTCTACTGTTTCAACGCCAAAGGAGAATAGTGAATTTGAGCCGGTAAACCTCACTTCTTATTGTACCTCAATCTGGATCCACCAATCATTTCCCTTAACGTCTCACAACCAAGTCGTATCTCTACTTCTCATTCACCAATCCATAATGCCGGAAACAGAGCAGATAATACTAAGCAACTTTCTTCTCTCCCCCGCACCCCTTCCCTCCATCATATCCCTCGAGAAATTCACAGATCTTTTCCCCACATCTCAACGGTCAAATCCGCAGGTCGAGCATCTCTACCGCGAATTGCAAGGGCTTCGTTCTCTATACATAGAAGATGTTAAGCGTAATATTTCTAGGGAGGTCAAGCGAGGGGAGAGGCAGAGGCATCAGGTGGTAAAGACAAGGCGACAAGGTGCGTATGTGGAAAGTGAGCCTGCTGAGGGGCGGGCGAAGGGAGCGCAGATTGAGGTGAGAGCTTCGAGGTCCAGATCCTTTGAGTTTGTGATTGAACAAAACCTAGCCACTTGAGCAAACACCAAAGCTCCCCATTCGTAGACGACAACATACGCTCTCCAGCATCCTGCCAGAGATGGAGCAGGCATGTGCAGATATAGATGCCGAGATTGTAGCCTCTGAAGCCGAGTTCGAGATGATGAAGGAAGACATGGAGAGCACCGTTGGCGGACTCAGTGATCTACGCTACGGGCGATTTAGCAAACCCATTGGCTCAGACGGCGAACTAAGGGAGGAGGTGCTGGATGGATTGAAGCGACTGGACGAGACGTGTATTTCGAGGAGAGGTAGTAGCTGAGAACGCCTGGTCCTACCGTTTAAACGTCGACATGCGGAACACCTACATGTTTGATAGCATGTGCGCTTCTCAAAACGTAGTAGTAATTTATTAGAAGAGCGACCAAAGCTACATCTAGTGCCTAAACCATAACAAGCGCCTTTACCATCCCAAAAGCCTAATGAAATTTGCTGTAGATAACCGCAATAATAAGCAGCACCAACACCGTGATAATCGCTACCGTTATAATCCGATTTGTAGCCATCCTGCATCAGACATTAGCCAACTACATCCCCAATTCCAAAAGGTGTAATGGGAGTAAATACCTACGCGCCATCCCCCTCAACGTCTTCACACTCCTATCCACATATCCTTCACTCTGTAACAAGTTTTGCCTCGTATGCTGAATCGTCTCCCTCTGCAACTGCAAATCCGCCAGCGTATCTCTTCCAATATCTTCTGTCTCATGGGCAACCCTCTGACTCTCTCTCAAACGTTGTGAACTCCTGCCCAACCTCTCCGTGCCGCCAAGAAGTTGTTGGCGCTGCTCAAGCTGGTCATCAGAGGTGGGATTGTCCGAATAGCGAGAGCCGAGAAGGGCGGCACGGTCGGAGGAGAGGGATTTGAGGGAGCGTTTGTGGGCGTCAATATCGGATTCGTAATTACGGAAGCGCTGGTTTATTTTTGAGCGAGTGGTTGAGGGTATGTTTTGCTTTTCGAGGCGCATTTGGTCAAGCTGTAGGGGGAGAGTGGGGTTAGTACATTGTGGCAACCAAAGGTTGGTGTCAAGAGAGACGTACTAGTTCACTGGCTTCCTCAAGACTTCGTTCTGCTAATCGTATTGCGGACTTCCGTGGCTCGCCAGATAGTTCTTTGATCTGGTCGAGCTTTTGGTTCAGGTCCGCCTGGACGAGCTTGAGCTCGGCTTCGTAGCTGCTGAAGAGCTCAGAGCCTGCATCTGTGTCCAGGAGTGGTGTTGCCATGATGGAGAGCGGAACGATAGGATCTCTGGAACGAAGAGATTGCCAAGAGTTCTTCTACTGAGGAGGCAACGTGCCGGGGGCTCGATTGCGTAGGGGGAGCTGGTGCCTGTACCGGAATTTGAGGGCTTATACCGATGAAGAGAAAACTTAGAGAGGGGGTAGTATTGCTGGGACACTGCGTGAGAAGCTTATATCGTATACTGGGATTGTCGTCTGGGCAGACCAAAGAATGAAAGTGACGACGAGGAGGGATGGAGGCGGCGTATGCGGAAGGTTGTCGCAAGCTTGACGTTCCTGTCGTCGGCTTCTACACATGCCGATGCTAACCCCTGCTTGCCCTATTACTAGTGCATTTTGCATCAGAACGGCAAACACGCCTCGCTTGTTTGGATCTCTCACTTCTACGTCTGGTTTCTCTTTTCTGAAATCTCTTTTGCATGCAGTAAAACACCAAGTAACCAAAAACCCTTTTCATAGTAAACCTTTGCTCAGTTCCTTACTCGTAAAATCGATCATTCATATCTATCGACGGTGCAGAAGAGTTGCTTCTTGTGTTGAGTCTCCTAGCTCCATCTCATATCGTTGTTTCTTCATGCAGAATAGAAAGAAAGTGGCCATAATCGGCAGTGGCTGCACAGGCATTGCTGCGTTATGGGCACTCAAAAGTACTGATCATGAAGTCCATCTCTACGAGGCGGCTGATCGACTGGGAGGTCATACCAATACCGTCATCTTCAAACATGGCGAGGAAGAGACCAATGTCGATACCGGCTTTATCGTTATGAATTCGGCGACATATCGTTAGTAATTTATTCATGCCTCCCATGACCAGCATAGGCTTATGGTCGTAGCGAATTTCATTGCCTTTCTTAAAGATATAAAATTACCTACGGTCCCGACAGATATGACCTTTGGTGTATCCAGAGATCAAGGACTATTTGAATGGGCTGGCACATCTCTCTCGGCTGTTTTCGCTCAAAAAGCAAACATCTTTTCACCGCGAATGTGGCAGATGATCTTCGATATAATCAGATTCAATCAATTCGCCTTGGACCTGCTGGCCGAAGAAGAAGAAAGTGAATCAGACCCCACTCAAAGCAATGGATCAGCCATGAAAATCCCAAAGCCCCAGCGACAGCAAAGTATAGGAGAGTATCTAGACCAACACAACTATTCGGACGCTTTTCGGAACGATTATCTGATACCAATGACTGCTGCAGTGTGGAGTACAGCGCCAGACAAAGCTTCCTTGGAGTTTCCTGCGATTACATTGGTCCGGTTCTTATGGAATCATCATCTCCTGTCCACTGTTACTGCTCGCCCGACGTGGATGACAATCCCTGGCGGGTCGAAACAGTACATCAGTATCGTCATGAAGGACTTCCCACAAAGCCAAGTCCACTTGAATACTGCCATCAAAACCGTAAGACACCAAGACGATGGGCGGATCCTATTGCGGAGGGATGACGGCAACGAGGGGATTTACGACCACGTCATCCTAGCCACCCACGGAGACCAAGCCCTGGAAATCATTCAAGACACCGCCACACCCGAAGAAACAGCTATCATGTCCGGCTTCAAAACCAGCATCAACACCGCAGCCCTCCATTCAGACCTCTCCGTAAGTCACCGTTCTCTCCTTTCGCCTCCTTAACTCTGACACCCAATAGCTCATGCCCACCCATCCCATCGCTTGGTCCGCATGGAATTACATTACCCAAACTCCCTCCACCTCAGACCACGTCTCCACCGTCTGCCTAACCTACAACATGAACATCCTCCAACACATCTCCACTTCCAAGTTTGGTGACGTCCTCGTGACCCTCAACCCTCTTCACCCCCCTGATCCTTCTCTGACTCAAGGCACTTGGACCTACAACCACCCGCTCTACAACGAGGCCGCTATTCGCTCCCAGGAAATGCTGCCCAGGATTCAGAATCGACGAGGGATTAGTTATGCGGGCGCGTGGACGAAGTATGGGTTCCATGAGGATGGGTTTAGTAGTGGGTTGAAGGTTGCCGTGGAGTATTTGGGGGCAGAGCTGCCATTTGAGTTTGTGGATTCGACGTTTTCGAGGGGAAGGCGGCCCGTGTTTGCGTGGCAAGATTATGCGGTTAGGATATTCGTGTATGCTGTGCAGGTGTCGATATGGCTATTAGGGTTCACAGTGGGGAGGTTTTGGAAGGGCGACAAGAAATTGGGAGCGGGGAAGAAGGTGCAATAAAGTGGGCAATCAAGCGGACGTCGGCTCAGGGTCCTGCAACATCACCCTCCGTCTGTTCTCTCAACAAGTACGAACGTCCCCCACTCCCCCGCCTCGACGCCCACCCCCATATTCTTCCCCCACACCTCCTCCCCGCCCATCCTCACCCAATCCTTCTGGAACGGTCTCTTCATTTTTACGTCCATCATCCCCTTGCCCACGCCTAATTGCCCGCTTCCACTGTCCCCAGTACCCCACACCCCTCGGCTCTCCGTCAGCGCAACAACATGCCCCGCGCCAACTCCAACATCACGGACATCGACTCCACCTTCCAAATCCACCAGACTCACTTCCTCCCCACAATTCAACAAGGGCAAACACTTCATCCGCTCTTCCTCCCCTGGTCGTCCACCATAGATGTACAAGTCCTTATCGCGAGATAAGGCAGCACTCACCCAGCCACCTGTTGCAACCTTAGCGATTGGGACACCGCCAAGGGCAGCAAGGGGTTTAGGAATACGACCAAAGGGGCAATGTCGGGGGTCGCCAAAGATGTAGACGTCACTGTTGGTGGAGAGGGCGGTGAAGGAGGTATTTGAGGCGAAGAGGGAGGTCAGTGGGGCGGGGATCGTATAGGAATGAGAGGGAGAGCGGGATGCGAGGAACGAGGCGAGGGTGGGAAAGGTGTGCATGGAGTACGAAGATGATGAGAGGCGCATCTTTTCCCCACCAATAAGAGCGTGGACACGCTTGTGCGCAGCCATGCAGACTTGTTCGTTCCCAGCAATGGCGATATGATCGAGCACCAGGTTCTCACTGTCAAGGAAAGTGTTCTGGACATGCTTCTTAAACTCGGGGACGCTTGACTGCGAGCACAACGTCCAGAAGCCCCCATCCCTTGTTACAGCACCAAGAACTCCGCTCGTGTCTCCAAAGATAGTCGTGAAATCGCTCGCCGGCGGGCCTTCAATCTCGCAATTTTGAAGCTGGGATCTATGATACCCACGAAAGATGAGCGCGCCATCTATTTCGAGGACGGTGGCGCTCCAGAGGGCACAGCAGACGCGAATCTGATCGCCCTCGGCGATCTTTTGGAGGGTGTGGAGGTTTTCCGGGTTTTGGCCAGAGGAGCTTGGGAGGAGCTGGCCGTGGGCGTTGAAACCGCAGGCGTAGAGGGTCATTCTGGGCGGTCTGGGCTTGACATCGTTTCTGATGTTTGAGGTGGGAAATTGTACCATTTGTGGGATGGAGAACTTTTCGGGAGGCACGGGTCTGAGAAGGATACTTCAAGAAAATGACAAGCAGTGGAAATGGGGTTTCTTTTTGTTCGTGACAACTGCATAAGAGTCAAGACTTCCTGGCAGATACTGCCACACTAGAGCGCTTGGACTTCATCGTCCTTTTCCGTAGCTATGTAGTGTTGGCAACAAGGCAAGATTCAAATAAGTGTCGTTAATAACGACATCAAAGTAATTAAATATGGATAGATCAGAAAAGGAGAAACCGTTGGCGGATACTACCACCAAGTTGACTGTTAATACAAATGGTAGGCTTTCTTGGAAATCAAGCCGGTTCCATTCCCTCTTCTATTTCACCCCGTCGCCCAACGTCTTCGAGCTATGCAAAGCAGATGGAGGTACACTTGAAGGTAGTCAACGGTACTTAAGTGTTCAATTGGACTAGTCTTGTGGAATGCAAAACTGCCTGTCTAAGCGAGCAGAACTTTCTTCCTCGTTACCTCCTCTTCTCCTCTCGACCTCCACCACGACGATGCAATACCAGCCGCACCGGAGGAAGTGCGAGCTACTGAACGAGTATGTAGTGGATTCCACGAAATCGCATGTCCCACTGCAGACAACCGAAGGCTACTAGATCCATCGAAGGCTACTAGATCCATCGGCCAAAGGGGTACTCCTCTTCTTGGCGTGGAGAATGGCTTCAGTCTTGGATATCTCTCCCAGCCGTTTAGAACTGACGTCAGTTGGCCATAACTCCAACTGCACTGGACCTACCCCACGAAGTCGGATATCACCCCGGATGCTTTTCTTGGTTCGACTGCGGGGAAGCTCTCCGTTGAAAATGTTATATGAAGACTGCGCCCTCACATTGACATCGTGTTCTCTGCTGCTCAACTAACTACAACAGCTTTCACTAACATACAGAACAAGTACTTACAATGTCGTCCACCAAAACTGTCCAAGTCCCCCATCTTGGCGGTATCCAAGCCGGATACCGGATGCCCCATCCCTACGATGCCTCCAAACCCACTCTCATACTCGTCAACTCGTTTACCACCTCCTCCGAGCTTTACCAAGAACAATATCAGAACCAGAACCTCACATCAAAAATGAACCTCCTTGCCATTGAGCTCCTAGGCCACGGTCAGACTCGCACCAAATCTGAGAATTTTACATATTGGGACACAGCAATCATGAACCTGCAGGTTATGGATGTTCTGGGGGTGGAAAAGGCGTTTGTGCTAGGTACGAGTCAGGGGGGTTGGATTACTGTCAGGATGGCTTTGTTGGCACCGGATAAGGTACTTCTCCCTCAGCCTATTTGTACTTACGGATTAGGCTCACAAGTATCTTCCTAGATCGAGGGCATAATCCCTCTCGGCACATCCCTTGACTTCGAGTCAGAACGTACCCGTTCCCTCGGCTGCTGGGACGGCGTCGACGCCTGCACTGGCCCCATCAATCGATGGACCACCAGAGAACACACCGCGAACTTTGAGCCCGATGACGATTTCTGCAATTTCCTTATCGACGTTGGCTTTGGAAAACACTGTGATACCAGTGTTCGAGATTTCTGGAAGAAAACCATCAAATCAAATTACCAAGGGGACGACGGCCGACGAAGAGCCAGAATGGCCGCCATCAATCTAAGAGAAAGAGACGGGCTGCACGGGAGACTTTTCGATGTGCGATGTCCGGTCATGTGGCTTCATGGTACGAGCGATGCGGTGTACTCCATTTCCAACGCGGACGAGGAGATCAAAATGTTCGAGAACTCGCCGGATGCGAACTTGGTGATTGTAAAGGATGGACAGCATTTCTTGAGCGCGAGTCATCCTAAAGAGGTGGATGACGCGTTGGTGGAGTTTGTAGGGAAGTGGCACAAGTGAGCTAAGAGCATGGACTCGAGTGGTGCATTTTGGGTTTGGGGCATGTAAGATATGTAAATTTCAAGAGTCAAGCTACCGAAAAGCACGCAAGCAAGTTGTAAAATCCGCAAACCAACCCCGAAAACCCCATACCCCAAAGCACATCATACAATCTGACTCTCCCCCAAATCCAACGCCAACCTCAACCCGAACCCCTTCCCAGTCTAGCAAACCCCCCCCCCCTCTTAACGCTCCTCCCCCCAACCACCGGCAACCGAAACCTAAACCCCTCCTGATCCCGCGACTGCTTCCGCCCCCCCAACCCACCTTCTCCCCCTGGACACCATCAAAAATCACCCCCCCACCCCGCCACAGATTCCCCGTGACGGTGTATCAGAGATCGCCGTGCTGCATCATGATGTCGTAGCGTAGGAAATGCCGGTGCAGGCGGTGGGCTTCTTACTGGGGGGGGGGGGGGTTCCGTTGGCGGTGGGTTCGTCGCCTGAGGTGATTTTCTTGTCTTTTTTCTGCTTGTCCTTCTTCTTCTTCTCACCCTTCTTCTTCTTCTCATCACCTCCCCTTTTCGACAAACGGCCTCTCCACCCTCACAGTCGTGATCCTAATCGTCGTCACATACGTCTTCCTCACGCCGACGCCGCCGCCGCCGCCGCCGCCGCCGCCTTCGCTGGCGGGGATATGCTCAATCGTCTCGGTCGTGTGGCGTTCTTCCTGGCCCGAGAGCTCGAGGTCGGGTTTTGGTAGCCCGGACGTTCCCTTTGCATTTCCTGGGTGGGGTTTGTGCTTGCTGGTTCGTTTCCGTGTCCGCTTCGGTTTTTCTTTTTGGGGGTTTTTTTTTTCGCAGGCGGGATCGGGCTCGGAGTCGGAGTCGGAGGAGGAGGTGGGGGATAAGGGCTCGAGGTAGCCGTTTTTGACGTTGCGTTCTTGTTCTCCGTGGGGCTTTCTGCGTTTGGGCTCGTAGAATACGGGATCCCATGTTTCGAGGGTGATGGGGTCGGAGGTTGTGGTTGGGGGTGGGGGTGGGGGCCAGGTGGTGGAGGAGGGGGGTGGTTGGAGGGGTTGGGATTGGGCGAGGGAGGGGGGAGGGAGGTAGTAGGTTGTTGTTACAGGGGTGGAGGTGGTGGTTGAGGGGTGGGGGGTGGGGGTGGGCATGGTTGGGAGGGGATGGGGGTTTGTGGGGGGTGTTTTGGGGATGTGGTTGTGGAGGAGAGGGTGGATTGATGGAGGAGTAGGGGCGTTGGTGTTGGATGTTGCAGTCTCGGTGATGAAAGAAGGTCTGGGGGAGACGTGGAAACGGCAAGAGTGCTGAATAGCTGGATCTGAGACATGGTGTGTCATGAAAGAGTGACTTCCCGGATGAAGGATTTGTGAAAGTGTGCAAGTGTGGTCATTAGTGACGTGAAGATGTCAGTTGACATAACAGTTCGACGGGCTGACACCTAGTATCTTGTAAGAGAGGCTTATCTTGGCAGAACGCAGCTTCTCGAATCTGCTAGTATGTAACCATGGCCTAAAACTGCTTCTACGGGCAGAGGACCTCCTATTGGCGGAGATCACTACCGAGAGCGGTACGTAGACCTACCACGCCTACAGTCCCCATTCATTTTTTCGAGTCCCGGCCAGGTCTCCCCCTCCTTCATCAGCATAGCCCTCTGAAGGCAGTCGGCGTCGTATCTACCAGAACACTCCAAGCTCTTGATTGTCACTTGCTCCAAGCCCCTGTAGCTGGATAGCAACAACGTCACGCAATCTCTCTCCACGATATGGTCGCGAATATTGCGCCAGTTGCGGAACGATATGACAAGATTCTGCAATTTATGCCTTGGCTTCAGCCACGTGAAGAGGATTAGCCAGATTTTCTCCTTGCGCACGCCAAAAGCCTCGTTGGCTTCGCCGCTGTCAAGGGCGAAGTTGGCGGAGCGGAGGTTGGCGAGATTGGGCCCGATGCGCTGCAGGAACCAGAGGGCGACGGCAGGGTTGGTGAAACAGAAGGTGTTTTCGGTGTAGATGATGCGGGAGGCTTCGCTGTAGAGTTGTTTGTTGACGAGGAGGAGGGAGGTATCGACGTTCTGGTTGTCCTGGGTTAGGCGCTCAGGGACTTGGACGCTGCCGGCGTTGTAGGTGGGTGATATGTCTTTGTGGTGGAAAATGAACTGGAGGACTCTGGTTCTGATCGAGGGTTCGAGGTCGAGGAAGCGGAAGGGTCCGATATGATGGGTTGGTGGTTGGACACGGGCAATCTCGGGTTTCCGACTGACGTCCTCTATTGTGGTGATATGGGTTCTAACATCCTGTTGGATGTATATTTTGTTATCCGATTGAAGACGTGGAATATATGCCGCCATGAGGTCGTACACATGAGGACTATAATCAGTTCATTAACGGCGGTTTCATGTGATCACACAATTTTGGACGTACCCGACTGTGTTCTGATAGCCGGACGGCTCAGGTGGTGCTTGGTCCATCTTGTTACACGGATGAGCGTCAATGATGTCTATGAGAGAGATGAGATCTTCATCTTCTTGTTGTAGTGGCGCAGCAGGCGCCGGTGTTGATCGTTGCTTTGGTGTGCTATATGGAACATAGTTAGACGATATATGAAATATTCGGACACTGCAGGATCTTGACACGTACCTAACAACAATAGCTGGAATTTTACATCGAGGCGGAGGCGGAGGCATGTCACCCTTCGTACGCTGCTCCATCTTTTTCTGCATACGATACTGTAGGTTGTAGAGTCTCTCTGCTGGTGTTAGACGTTTGCGGGACCCATATTGACACTGAACCTTTTTTTTTGGCGCCATTGTTCGGTGATGAAGACTTGTTTACTAAGGTTGTGGTTTTCGTCGTTTTTGTAGGAACTTGATTAACGTTAGGACGATCTGGAAACTTCGATTCCCTACATTATAGAGCATGGTAAGATGAGAAAGTCTCAAGCATATAACACTAGACATGTTTGACGATACTTTGAAGAACGTGTAGAATATGCTAGACCAATTTGGCTTTTAATAAGGGTTCTCTTTGCGTACAGTGAGACTAACTTCTCTGTACAATGAGCAGAAGCTTTGCAATCACCTCATAGTTAGCAGTTTCTCACATTATCAAAAGTCTAAAAAATAGGTTTGGTTACGGTAATGTAATTGGTCTTTGTGACTTGAGTAGGGAAACTTTACAATGCGAACATTGGAGATACGCGATGAACTAAAGAAGGACAATACCCATAGGTACATTGACTGAGAAATTCTGTGGTATAACAAGGAATGGGCCTATCGTATAAAAAAATAATTGGCCTACTGAGAAGGAGGATGCCGCCCATCATGAAGCTCGTAAAATCCATGTGTGGTCCTTCTCCGAAACTCCATTTAAGACTGTCCAATCTTAGACTAACCAAACGCCATTCCTGTGGTTCAAGGATATGCATCACCCCACATATCACCCTCCTCCTCTACTGCATCCTCCAATGTCGCAACTCTTCTTCCTTCCTCCTTCTCTCTTCTTTTCCTCTCCTGCTTCGTGACCAGCCGGCTAGGTGTCATCGGCGTCAGTGGTGTGAATGGCATATAAGGGCTGTAAGGCGTCATCGGCACACCGGTCCTAGGAGGGCCAAGATGTTGATTCGGGGCCTTGCTTTCGAGGACAGTAGCCTTGATGGTCGAAGGAGGGCGATCGGGATTATATCTACTTGAATTAAGGTTCCGAAAGGGTAATGGGGCACTTCGAAGTGGAAGTTGTTGGCTTGGTGCGACATTGACTTGAGTGCGGAGAGCGAGAGGCGCGGGCGTACGTTTTCCCTTGGTGGCTTCGCGCTGATGAGTCTTTGGCGCCTTATTACCAAATTCTTGCTCCGTTGGAGTTGAGTATTCGGGGTAGGTTTGGAGAGTGGGAATCGAGGTACGAGGTGAGCGGACAGACTGGCGGAACTCCGCACTCTTAGGACTTAGCCTTGTTGAATCCAGTCGGTCTTCGTAATCACTAGTCTGCTTTCGTTGAGGTGGTGTTGGTGGAGGAGGTCCAGGCTGATACAATCGAGGGCTGAGGGGTTCAGCTTCGCTATACATAATATTGTGCTCTGGAGCAAGATCAGGAGAGCCCATCGGTGGAGAAATGGGGAGATTGCGAATGCCACGCTTTTTGCCGAAGCTGCCAAAAGATGAGCGGGATGAGGTTCGGCTATGAGTAGTGATGGGCGACGGCCTAGTGGACTTTCTTGGGGAAGTTGTAAGAGTACGGGTAGGTGACCTCGCGCGCAATTCAGGAGGTGGAGTTGGCGCTCCTGACGTAGAGCGTAGATGTTGGAATTCTGGTGGGTGTTGCTGTCCTTCGCTGATATTAATAACTGATGAAGACTTCTGTTCATCATGCTCCATGACAGTTTGGTAAAGCCGTTCCATCTCGATTTGATTTTTCGCCTTGTCCTCCTCTATAACGCTCTCGTCAAATGTCACAACACTACTCTGTATCGAAGTCTGCGGCTTATGACCTCTCAAAGACGACTTCCATACACTGCCTCTACTCTTGTCCGGACTCGGCCACGAGCTCTTCATGTCCAAGGTGCTGACTGGACTTGGTCCATACGGATTGTTGTTGGAAGATGGCGAGATTGGAGAAGGATCGTAGGCATTAGAGGGATCCATTGGAACCGGCTTCATCATTTGCATTGCGAGTGATCGTGGAGAGGCCTGAGCTGCACGACGTAAACGGCACCCAACAAGTAGAAGCGCAGAGCCAGCAATAAGAACGAATAGTAGGTATGCCCCGATTATCGATCCGATTTGTATAGGTAGGTATGTCCTATCCCGAATCGCTGAGGCTGAAAGTGGAGGACCGTCTTCTGGAGCTGGAGCTGGGCCTTTGTCGATACTAACGTGCCAAATGTTGCTTGGGAAAGCCTTCACGGTGGAAGATAACAAGGCCAGAAGAAATCGGAAAGGTGAGGAATGGAGCATTGTGAAGTTCTACAGCTTCCACAGCATCTCCGCATGAGCAGGCAACGCTCTTCATGCGATCGAACACGACACAGAAAAGGAAACATGGGGGTAGGTGGTACAGTATGTACATAACTATGGGGACGTCCCCCGCAGGCGGTTACTGCAGTGTCCTGTGTCCATGCTGAGGAAGGTGATAGGAGTTTTTGATTGGCGAGATGGATGTGAAGAGGCTGCGTTCTAAGCGCTGGCCAAAGGCGCGGGATGGGCTGCGAGCCCTACTATCACAGAACGGGTTAGTCTGCCTTTCCAGGTCCACCACTCTCCGTTTCGAACAATGTCAACCATGTCTTGTCACAATCACCACACAACTCGACTCACCTTCCCTTTCATCTATGGAAGGTGTTTCAATCAAGAACCGTGGTCGCTGGGCGTTGCCATGAGGCGTGTTTTCCTCTTGTCGACCAGGTCTCCTTATCACTCTCAGGCGTTGGATAACCCACTCCCTCATCCGCTTCATCCTCGCTCTCATTCGTCCCCGAGCCATGTTGAGTTCAAGAACACGATATTTAGTTGGACAAGTTGGAATGGGAAGCTAAATGTTGCAGTGTTGGTACTGTCTTATCGGTGCTGCAGATTGTGTGCCTATTGGCTGATCTAACAACGTTTACAAGTGGACGTTTATACGACCCTATGTGTCTCACCGTCGTCCTTCATTGACACTTTATTGATACAACTAACGGGAAATGTTGCGCCGGCATTGCGCTTAGGAGACACCAATTGCACAAGAGGCAACGTTGCTAGTCAAACAGATGTATTATGTTAATCACAGCAGTAGCAGTCGACGTATCCAAGCGAAAAAGCGGATAAATCAATTTGTGAACACTGCCTACGTCTTTGCAGGTCTGCAACAAGACCACTCTCACCGCAGAATGTCGGAAAATTAAAGAATCCCACACATAGCAAGCCCTCAAAAGGTTCTCCAGAAACTTTGGAACCCGCGCTGAGATTTAGAGCTCTTACGAGTATGAACACCCACACATACTCTATATCAGTAAAGTCTCACTGTGACAACTTTGCAAACGGTGTCTTTCGTCCTCAGTAGGTTTCTTTCCGTTTGGATACCACCCTTCGCTATAACGACCACTTTGCAACAAAGGTTATGGCTTTTTTGGGGGTTCTTAGAGATATGGGTGGATGTGCAAAAAGTGCGCTGTGACCGTTTTGACCGCACAGACAGAGTTGAAGGAACCAACTATTAGTACTTGTCTAACTATAGTCAAGGTTGTGGAATATTCGGGGTTGACTTGCGTTAAGACGTGTGCTCAGGGCACCTTTGGTCGTCCTTTTTAGTTTTCTACTTGGCTTCTCTTCTTGCTTAAACGTGGCCTCTACTACCTGTTGAGCGTATAGAAAGAAAGAACATACGATCTGAGTTCATATAGAACCACGTCTCCGAAATATTTAGACAGCTATCGCACAAGCACCGCGAGACACAAAATCCCCCTACGATCGTCCAACACCTCCACAGCCCTAGCCTCATAACCTATTCCATTCTCAATCAGCGCAAGCCCCTTCAGCACCAAGACCGCATCGCTCAACATTAGGTAAGACTCCACGATACCACCCTTATCTATAATGGCAAATTTAACACTTCCATAGGATACGTGGTAGCCGACAGGGAGGATGTAATCCCGGTTGTGGTTATACAGGAGGAGAAACATTTCGATCAGGGCATTGGTGATGCAAAGGTTGGTGTCCACCGGGGGAAGGCGGTAGGGTTGTCGGAAGTTGAGGAGATTGAGGGTTAGACCGGTGCCGGGGATGGGGAAAGAAGTTCCTGTCCTTGGGGCGGTGAGGTCCGAGTTGCTTTGTGGGTGTTAGACATTTCTGGTAGGGTATGAAATTAGAGATGTAGTTTGGGAAGCATACTTGAAGAGCGGGGTTGGTAGATTGCGTAGGTTGAGGCTGAGTGGTGATTTGGCGGGGACTGCTGGTGGAACAGCTGTTGCGCCAAGGCTACCGAAATGCAAGAAGGTGAGGGCACAAAGTGCGTTCAGAATCCTCATATTTGATAGCTGAAAGCTGAGAATTCTCTTGCTTCGAAGGGAGTAGCAATATGACTTCGGTCGTGAACAAACGTCAAGCGACTATTCCAAAAAAACAGCAGCCAAAGTTATAAAGTAAACAGAAGCGTATGACGAAAAAGTCATCTTCTCGGAAGTAAAAAGCACGACACGGAGGCAGTTATAGAAACGCGATTCCCGATCGCATATCGCAAGCATCACCAGCAATGGGACAAAGCTCCGAAACTTCCAGCCTCCCACTGGCGCAGACCGTCCATGAGTTAGTCTCAGTCAGTCAGGACTGGGTAACGGCTCGGTAGAGAGCGGATACGACCAGATATGCGTGAAAACGACGTGGATGGACAGGATCGAAGCGAAAGTTATCAATTCCGCTCGCTTACATATAAGCAACCGCTAGCCAAGGAGTTACCCCCAAGTGGAAGACGGAAAGAAAGAAAGAAAGAAAGAAGAAAGAAAGAAAAAAGCACAAAGATAGCAGCGAAAGCCTCTCCTACGGCAGACCATATCGTGCGGATCTTAGATGTCGAATGTCGAACGTCAGGCGAGCGAGGCTGTGGACCCACCTCATAGACGTTAACCTGATGTTCATCGCAGTTAGTTCATGTAAATTGTAGTATAATCTTTAGATCAATCTACACAGTTACATGCTCATCATCCTACATGCTCACCATCCTACTCACCACCCTATCTACTCGTCTATCTACATGTTCAGCTACCAACTCAGCTACCTACTCGTTCGCCTATTCACCAGCCTACTTGCTTCAAAACATGCTTCAAAACATGCTTCATGCGACGCAGTCGAATATGCGTCATTCGCTCCATAGTCTACTTCATAGTATGCTTCATACATGCTTCATAGCACATGCTAATCAGATTAGCTCAATAGAAAGCACCCTCCATGGCTCGATATCAAACTCCCTATCAAAACTTTCTACCAAAACTCCCTACCAAAACTTTCTACCAAAACTCCCTACCAAAATTTTCTACCAAAACTCTCTATCAAACACTCTTCATGACTCTCTTCATGGCTTCCTACCAACCTTCCTACATGCTTCAAATTACGCATCGGTCGGGCGCATAATATGCGTCAAACAGTGCTTCAAACAATGCTTCCTACATGGCTTCCTACCTACTTGCCACACTACATACTCACCTAACAGAGTGTTTGGTAGGGATCGATGAAGGGAGCCATGGAGGGTGTTTGGTAGGGGCCATATTTGGTGCTCGGTAGGGATCAAATTTGATTCTCGAATATGAAGCAATTCGAAGCTTGGTAGGAAGCCATGTAGGAAGCATTGTTTGAAGCACTGTTTGACGCATGTTATGCCCCCGACCAACGCGTATCATGAAGCATGTAGGGAGTTTGGTAGGGAGCCATGGAGAGAGCCATAGAGGGTGTTTGGTAGAGAGTTTTGGTAGAGAGTTTTGGTAGAAAGTTTGGTAGGAAGTTTGGTAGGAAGTTTGGTAGGAAGTTTGGTAGGAAGTTTGGTAGGAAGTTTGATAGGAAGTTTGGTAGGGAGTTTGGTAGGGAGTTTGATATCGAGCCATGGAGGGTGCTTTCTATTGAGCTAATCTAATTAGCATGTGCTATGGAGCATGTATGAAGCATACTATGGAGTAGGCTATGGAGCGAATGACGCGTATTCGACCGCGTCGCATGAAGCATGTTTTGAAGCGAGTAGGCTGGTGAGGAGGCGAACGAGTAGGTAGCTGAGCTGGTAGCTGAACATGTAGATAGGCGAGTAGATAGGGTGGTGAGCATGTAGGAACTGTGTAGATTGATCTAAAGGTTAAAATGTATGAGGTGGCCTCGCTCGCCTGACGTTCGACATTCGACATCTGCGATCCGAGTTGTTTCGATATGGTCTGCCGTACTCTCCCCTGTCGTTGTGGAACTGTATCCGGGAGTTCCAAAGCGGAATCAAGAGCCTGGATTAAGCTATGGCTCGAACACTGCCTACACTCGCGCTAGGAAGTTCACTACTTGACGATATGTTCAGCGGTCACTCGAACTACTTACAAGAACAAAGTTAAGGTATGTATATTGAAAGGAGTAACAGCTAATCAAGTAAGCCTCTCCAATCGTCAATCATTATAACCATTTCCTCATCATTCTTCACACTTCCCAAAAACCACGAATCAACCAATCCAAAACCCCCACCCAAACACATCTTTAATCAAACCAAAATATCTACAAGAAATCTCTCTACACCCCCTCCCCCCCTAAAGCCACCCTCCGTCATCAACACCCGCACTCTTCATACCCGCGCCCCCCAAATCTAACTTTGGCATCTCCAGCTTCGGCGGCGGCTCCAACTTCCCCTTCCTCGGACTCTGCCTCACTTCCTCCCTCTTCGGCCCTTCCTTTACAAACGCGACGTCCCATCCATCCGCTTTCGCAGCGCCAACCCATGTCGTCAGGCCAGCGTGTACGCTGCCGTAGAATTTCTCTTTACAAATACGCAAGCTGCCTCCCAAGCACTTCTCGAATCCGCTGTCCTTGAGTTCTTGTCTGAGACTGTTGCGTTCCTCACACGAAGGGAGGGAGGCGATGATCCCATTCAGTAGATCGAGATGTGCGGCAAGGTAGTTGGTAGCTTCCCACTCAACGCCGCCGACATAGGGAGCTGCGGCGACCGGGGGACGGTCGCGAGGGAAGTGAGTCGTGGTGTAGCTGGCGTACGGATCAGAGCTTTCTGGGGGGTAGGGCACCACATTAAGGTGATGCAGGAAGATCCAGAACACTTCTTTGGTAACGTTGACGACTTCTTTACACCAGACACGGTAAGGGCGGGGGTGGAGCATTGACGCGATGAAGCCGGGTGGTTGGGCTCCCTCAGGTTTGGAAGGATCACGCAAGTAGAAAAGCAAAGTGCGAGCGCGTGAGGCCAGGTCGCAGGATGGTGAAGTGGATAGGAAGGCGAACAGGAGGCTGATGATGATGTTGCGTGTGGTGAATTCGCTTGGACCCTTGTTTTCTTCGTCGAATAACATGGAGAGGAGGATGGGGAAAAGGGTCGGTTGTATGACCGAGAGCTGTTGTAGAGCTAGGGATGTCGTGCAGAGGGCCTTCAAGCACAGGAGGATCTCGTGAAGTAAAGAATCTTCATGCTCCTCTCTATGATCCCATTAGCTGGAAGTACATGTGAGATAATGGACGAGGAATGCGCTGACCTCCATTCTAATGCAATAATCCTATACAAGAAGCCCACTACCTCAGTCATGCCGCCCTTGGTAATGAAAAAATCTACCCAGGCGACAGTCTCATTCCTTAGGAGCTGGCGGAGTTTGTGGAGCCTTGCGACTTCGGCGAAGTCAGGCCTTTGCACGTTTCGCAGATATGAAATGAAGTCCTCGGGAGCAGCTGGTCTGGGGGCTTTGGACAAGAACGCGAACGCTTGATTGGCTCCTGCAGATGTTGATGATTTCGACGGTTCAGCTGACAGGACTTCGGTAGATTTGGCTGAAACGTGGGATTTTGGACGTTCTGCTTTCTGCTTCTTCAACGGAGAAGAGTCACCCTTGCTGAAGGTAAACGTGCGGCTCCTCGGCCTCGACTTCTTAGGAGATGCATCATGATCCACGGTCTCTGGTGATCCTCCGCTCCGGGCAAGTGTTACATTATCAGTCTGCGACGGCTGTCCGGTGTTCGGCCTACTGTTGGCGTGAGATTCCGCAGGTCGCAACATCAAACCCTCTGTACTCGACGCTGATCCAGGACCAGCCTTGTCTTGCTTGATAAAGTTTGCTTTGATGTTCGTGTCCAAGGATCTCATCTTGTCCCGCGTATGCTGCGGGACGTTTCGCGAGTCCTGAAAATATATCAGAAAACAAAGATAGTTGAGAGGGTCGGCTGATTCAAAGACTGACCAGAAGACTTTCAAATGCATTCTCAATGGCTTTAACGTCAAGCTTGACCTCTTGTATCTCTTTAATTGGTTCTTGTAGTGGCTCCCTTGACTTTCCATTGAACGCTGCTACTGCCGCCATCACACGCGATCCACGCTTGTTCATTGTAACAGCGGGCTTCGAACAGTCTTCGCTAATATTCTTGTGCTCCAAGCTAGGTCTTCGGCTCGAAGACTTCGTCTCGCTCGAAGATCTGCGATCGTTACCATCATTGTTCGGGCACCATCGGCTTTTTTCCAGACTTGGCTTCCGTAATCGGACCGGGGTTCCTGCATAGGGGTTTATCGGGGGCCCAGAAGGGATGAAGGCTGATTCAGGTCGAGGTCTGGGTTCCAATTTCCTAGATAATGTTGGCTGTTCATAATCACGGAAGTTTCTTTGCTTCGAGGGTGAGTAGTCGCGCGGAGTGTATAGCGCGATCTCATCTGTGAGATCGTTCCGGTCGTTCAAAGAGATCTTAGTGGTACGAGTCCACTCCTGCTTTTGCTGGCTTGCAAATTGCGCCCAAATTGGAGGCGGTGCTGCAGTCGCCGAATTGGGGGGCGTTCTATTCTCCTTGTCCTTCTTTCGAGGTGAGTCGTCTGGTTTAGAGCCCTTTGACGACTTTGGTCTTGATAGCAAGGCGGAAAGACTAGTAGATGATTTTGACTTTTTCATGCTTTTAACCTCCTGCTTTACTGGGGATGTCAGTTTTGGCATTTTAGCTTTCTCATTCCCCATCAAGGACTTAAGGGAGACCGAGCTCTTCGTCTTCTTGTGTAGCCCAGTGCTTTTGACGTTGTCATCATGTATTTCGATCGATTTCCTTGGTGACGAGCGAATGTTGTCTCTGTTGCCACTCTGCTCTCTCAAGTGATACCTAGCTTGGGGATGGTCTGGTGGCAAAATCGGCGACGGTCCAATGACAGCTAATTTATTCGGCCTGATGTCCTCGCTTTTTAGCCCCACAGGAACTACGCCTGGGGGAGTGTTGCGTTTTGGGGACACCATTGATTTCAGAACAGACGAGGTTGTTCGCTTGTGCTGTGGCCTATTATCAGAATTGTCGGGACGGAATAGAGTGTCCATGATGTCTACAAGTCTTAGTTAGCAAGACTGCTGATATTAAGGTGCTGGATTTAGACGTACTCAGAGTCCCTGTAACTTACAGACAAGGCGAGCGCTTGGTCCCAACGTGAGACGCAACGTACAACCAGCTAAGGTGCACTTACCAATACCTACAAATAGGCAAATAAGATAATGATAATCCTATGTTGTGAAAGGAGATAGATAAATCATACACGAGTAGAGATGGAGTGAGAGGTTCCATTGTTGACGTCTCGGCCGTTGCTGTGGTGAAGACCCCTGGAAGGCCAACTCAGACGTTATCGCGCCCTATCGGGGCCGAGCACGTGCAGGACACAGGTTCGACTCTTCAGTGTGACTTGAAGCTTCAGGACAAGGAACTTGCATATCGGATTGTCTTTCATATTCCGATGCGCTCTCCTTTCCATCTCGAGTTGACTGATGACACTGGGGGCGGACAGCCGCCTTCCGACCTGCTGCTTGCCATTGCCGGGCGATTAAGCACCCCCCCAGGGCCCCACCACTCCACCTCTATCGCATGGCTGCATGGGGCAGAAGACAGCGACATTCCTTTCTTGCCTGTTTCTCATGTCACCAGTGCGCCTTGTTGTCGTCTCAATGATCCGGTACTGGGATTTTCGAAGTGACACCGATGAAGATGACGATGCTCCCCTCGTGCGGAACCCACTACTGGCGGTTCGGAAGAAACCGCGATCTGCCAATAGGAAATTTCCTTCGACCTCTCACATTACCCAAATACCCCAAACACTCTCTACCATTCGTTAATGGACCTCGTATGCCCTATCTCTCCTTGCTCTCTTACTGCATTGAGCCTCAGGCTTCATTCGCTTCATCGTTCTGGGAATGAATTGTCCCTCTCGGACGGACGATCTGACGGGACACGAGGGATGGAACCAGAATCCGCCAAGACTCGCCGCTGATCTGACGACCAGGGAAGACCTCAATGGCATTGTAAACCTACGAACGCAACGTAATGCCGGAAGAGCAGAAGATGATCGGGCGAGTGAACTGCCGGACGTTGAATTGCCTCCTGACACTTCCTCAGAGCGCCCTCCAGCCATCTGGTGTCAGGTTCCTCTTCCGGAGACGAGTGGCAAACAATCAACGGAACCCTTTACATCCACGTCCAAAGTCTCGAGGCGTTCTACTACCCTAGATACTACGACACCCGTTTCACATCGCCCCCGGCGCACTAAGTTCGTTGGCTCTCTTCATCGACTCAGAGGAATTCTAGTGAAATTCGGTAAATTCATTGGACCTGGGTTCATGATAGCCGTAGCATACATAGATCCAGGTAATTATTCCACAGATGTAGCAGCTGGTGCCTCGACGAGATTCAAGCTACTCTTCATTGTCCTTATGTCAAATGTGTTTGCTATCCTGCTGCAGTCACTCGCCGTACGTCTCGGAACTGTCACTGGGCTCAACCTTGCAGAGAATTGCAGAGCACATCTCCCGCGATGGCTAAACATCATTCTTTACGTAATGGGGGAGGCTGCCATCATTGCTACTGACATTGCAGAAGTAGGTTGTCTGAACATCAAGTCGTCTATCTACAGCTGACATCTTGGAAGGTCATCGGATCGGCGATAGCACTTAATTTGCTCCTGAAGATACCCTTAGTGGCGGGTTGTGCACTTACATTGGTGGACGTCCTTATCATTCTCATTTTCTACAGTCCAGAAGGCTCGATGCGGCGCTTGCGAGCTTTCGAGTTCTTCGTTATGGCATTGGTCCTTGGTGTGGTTATTTGTTTTTGCATCCAGCTTTCTTACATTCGGGATACCTCCATTGGCGAGGTATTGAGGGGCTATTTGCCGTCATCTACTATTGTACAGGCTCAAGGCCTGTACCTAAGCTGTGGTATTCTCGGCGCCACTGTAATGCCTCACAGTCTGTACCTGGGCAGTGGTATCGTACAGACTCGTCTTCGACACTTCGATACGAATGCGGGAAACTTCTCCGCTCCTCTGCCAGGGCGTGGAAATGAGCAGAAGGTTATCTACCGCCCATCACTTGCGGCAATCCGGTCGTGCCTCACGTACTCCACTGTTGAGATCGCTCTCTCACTCTTTACATTCGCGCTCTTCGTCAACAGTGCGATCTTGGTCGTAGCCGGTGCATCTCTCTCGACCAATTCCGGCGCCCAGAGTGCAGATCTCTTCAGCATTCACGATCTTCTTGCCACCACTCTTACTCCTGCGGCAGGGACCATCTTCGCTCTTGCTCTTTTGTTCTCAGGAACATCTGCGGGCATTGTCTGCACCATTGCAGGGCAGATGCTGAGTGAGGGAGCCTTGGATTGGACTATTGCACCATGGCTGAGGAGGCTGCTCACCCGCTCTATAAGCATCACACCAAGTATCATCATTGCCGCGGCAGTGGGCAAGAATGGACTCTCTGCGACACTGAATGGAACCCAGGTCGCCCTCAGCGTGGTTTTACCGTTCACTTCTGCACCATTGATCTACTTCACTTGCAGAAATAAGTATATGATAGTTGGCGGCTCAGAGCGAGCAGGTAATGACGAGGGGCTAGAGCGAGTGGCTACAGAAGAGCTGGAGCCGGAAGTTGAGGTGGTCAAGATGAGGAATCACTGGTTCGTGGCTGGGTTTGCAGTGCTGGTATGGCTGATTATCGCAATAATGAACGTGGCGTTATTGGTGTTTGTGGGTCTAGGGAAGGGATGAGGCACACAAGGCGACCTGCATTCCGGCGTGTAGGGAAGCATTTGCAAGGAGGCGTAAAAGTTCTCAGGAGAGCGCAGTTGCTGCTCACAGTCGCTAGAGTCGATTGCTTAGGCAAATACCTCCCTAAGAATGTTAATTCTAGTTTTAATCCTTCCAAGTTCGACCCAGATCCATGGCAGTAGCAGATTGCGTTGTGCAAAACTGCAGACTACGGCAGTCAACGCAGTAGAATGGACGTATTGATGTTGATTACGGAGCAATGACGCTCGCAGGTTGTATTTGGAGAACCGCACATTGAGGTATTCGACGCGATAGGATGGACCTGTAGAGGGGCAGGTTCGCATCGTGGGAGTCTGTCCGATAGTAGGTGCTCAATGCATCAAGGCCTCGTAATGCCTGTTGCCCGTGGAATACTACTACCAACCCTCTTTCATACGCCTACGATATGCCACACCAACGCCGTGCACATAACTCACCAACCCCCCCGCCCCACCCCTCACCCCGCCGCCTCCTTCACCTTCCCCGCTTCGGGCGGCTCATCCACAAAACTCGGCACCTCATCCACCATAAACCCCGGCGTCTCCCCCACCCCCATCCCGGACGCAAACCCCCCCTCCATCTCCGCCTCCTCCCCCAACGCCTCCAGCTCGGCATCCAGCTCCGCCTCATCCACATCCTCGGGCACATCGTAGCTCCTGCCCATGCTCTCCTGGATTTCATTGCCCATCTCGAGCAGATCCTGCATCTCGTCCTGCATGCGCTCGATCTTGTCGATGTCGATTTTGCCGTACTGCTGCTTCAGGGTTTTGTTGGTGGACTTCATGGCGTCGACGGTGGTCATGACGTTTTTCAGGTTGTCGGTCATCATGGAGGCTTGTTCCATATTCCACGACTGCTGCTGAAGCTGGTCGCGCTGGGATTCGTACATTTTGCGGCGTTGGAGGATTTTGAGGGCTTTTTGTTTTAGGGCGGATTTGCCGGGGCCGTCGCGCATTTTGCTCATGCGTTGTTGGTAGGTGGTTAGTTCGGCGTTGAGTTTGGCGAGCTTGACGTCGAGGGAGTCGACATGCGTGTCGGTCTATGGGTGGGGGGTGTTAGAGAGAGGTGGATGGGGGTGGGAGGGGAAAGAGGTGGGGTGGTACTGACGTTGGAGATGGCGCTGGAGAGGGTGGGTTTTGGGCCGGTGTTCTTGGCCCCGAAGAGGCGGTTCATGTTGAGGAAGCCGAGTTTGTATAGCAGATAAGAAGTGTCTCTTGTGCTCTAGAAAGCTAGCAGCTTTAATCGTGCGTGGTGTGCGCCGGGAATTTCAGATGTCGATTAGGCACAAGTCGTTGTGTCTGCCTGCTGCTCTTGACAGCTGACAAGGGATTCTAGAATTCGCTTGATATGCCTGTAGAGGGTAGAATACTGTATGTCAGACTCCGAGGTCCCCTGGGTCAGATAAGGCGGAACCCCTCTCTATGAAATAGATTTTGGGATTGCGAATGCGAATTGGCAGCTTGCAAGACATCGGAGACACTACAAGTCTGAAGCTGTGATTCGCTCCAAAAACCTCCGCTATAAGAGGCTATTTGCGGGTATCCACGTTGTTGTCGTTATTTAAGGGGTATTGTTCGGAGCGGGATGACCGGGGGGGAGCTCAGGCAGACAGTTGTAGCCAATTCTTGTGCATCACGTGGCCCATGAGATTTTGTCTTTCTCATGACACCTCTGTCCTTGTCTGTATTCGAGGCCATCTTACTAGACCAATATCCTAGAGGGGAGACGGACTGTGAGGCGCAGACAGCCAGAGCGGGTTGCCATCGAAAACTGAAAATTGCATTACAAGCTTTGGGAACTGCAGCACTGCGATCAACAGACGCCGACCACATCCTGCCATATCGATTCTCCTCATCCTTCTTGACTAAAGGTCATCCTCATCGTGGTAAGTAGCTGCCCTTCCAGACAGCTAGCAGGAGTGCTGCCTCGGCCGTGCGTCAGCTCAAACTCGTAGGTAGATGCTGACTATTCAAGCCACAACCATCCACAGGCTTCGAAACACAGTGGAACTGCTCAGAGGCTGGTTCAAATTGGCACCCATAACGCATGCTCCGATGAAGGTCTCACTCTATCATAGTATAGAGCTATAGGCCGACCTTTTGAATTGCCCGGACCGTTCGCATGAACCTGTCCAGCAATACTAAACCCTTCGAGTTGCGAAATCATATTCAGATAGACCATCTTCAGTTCATACATCTCCTTCAACATAATACACGATGTTCTGGCGTTTCGGCGGTTATGCGAACATCTCCACGCTCGATACCATTCTCGATAAGCCCGATGTAACACTTGAGGAGCTCCTGGATGAGTCGGACCTCATACAAGAGCTGAAGCAACACAATACGAAATTGATAGAGTACTTGAGGGACGAAAACGTACTACGGCGACTACTGGAATATGTCGTCGCTCCGCCAGCTCCAAGGCCTGAAGATGAGGATGACGAGGAAGAAGCCGAAGAGGCTTCCGATGCAAAGACGCTAAGTCCGATACGTTTGACTCCTCTACGGCGGAGAAGTAAAGACCAGAAAGAGAAGTCAAAGCGACAAGAAGAGAGAGACGAGTGGGAAAAGGCTGATAAGGCGCGGCAAAAGAATGCCTACTTAGCTTGCGAGATTCTCTCGTCCGAAACATGGTCGATTTTGGAAGCCATGATGGACAACCAGCAGCACCTAAAATTGTTCTGGGACTTTCTAAGGCGTGAGCCACCACTGGAACCTTCAGCGGCGGGATATTTCACAAAGATCAACGAGACGCTGTTGGACAAGAAGACAGAAGACACCCTGAACTTTGTAAAATCACTTGAGGGCATCATTCCGGCGATGTTACAACACGTGGACTGTCCAATGGTAATGGATCTCTTGTTGAAGATCATAAGCATGGAAAAGAGTGAGGGAGGGATGGGCATCGTAGACGTACGCAAACCGGGGTATTGGTAAACGCAGCGTCAAGACGTGTGCTAATATTAATCACAGTGGCTGCAGAGTCAAGACCTGATGCCTCTTCTACTTGCGTATCTAGCAAAAGAGTATCCGCCGGCAACGCAGACATCCGCAGGGGACTTTGTCAAAGCCATAATAACGATTTCCGCTAACGCGTCCCAAAACGAACAATCATGTATAGGTCCTAACAATCTAACGAGACAGCTTGTATCCGAGCCATGCATCGAAACTTTAATCAAGGACATGCTCCGGGGCGGTAATCCTCTCACAGTTGGCGTAGGGACCATCATCGAAGTGATTAGGAAAAATAACTCAGACTACGACCCAGACGTTGGAGCTGGAGCAGATTCAATCCCTTCAAGCAACGACCCAATATACCTCGGAACGCTTCTACGATACTTTGCTAAACACGTCCCTGACTTCATGGAATTGATACTCAGCCCTACACATACCGTTGCCGACGGCGACAACACAATGACCGTCAAGAGGAAAGAATTAGCGGTTGCATTTGGTAGCAAAATTGAACCCTTGGGCTTTGATCGTTTCAAGACTTGCGAGTTGATGGCAGAGCTTCTCCACTGCAGTAATATGGGCCTGTTGAACGAACGGGGAAGTGAAGCATTCGTCAAGCAAAGGGATCAAGAACGAGAGCGACTCAAGGCTGAAGGTTCTCTAACGACCTCAAGACCTCCGGCTTCAGCAGTCACAGACTTTTCCGAGGGTAGTGTGGGGTTTGCAAACGGTGATTCTGCTCTTGGTCTAGATTCCGGATCTCCTGAAGGAAATCGGAAGCTTGAAATAGCCAACAGTGTCGACGAAGATGGTTTCGAGGATGTTGGAACTTCGGCAGATTTGGCAGACGATATTAAAGATGACTTTGACGAAAAATCACCATTCGAGCTTGGCTCGCAATCTGAGCAGATTCAACCTCTGCAGAAACAACTGAAGCCACGGTTAGACCTGGACGAGGATTTTGTCGACGAATCTTTGACCTCCCCACGACTAGAAGCGCTAGACGAAGGTGAGGAAGAGCTGCCCGAGATATCAGAAGGCCTATCCTTTGAGCAGGAACCTGAGAACGAACCTGCGTCGCCCGGTCTCTCTTCTGAAGTTGAGAACTTAGACCTGGACAAAGAAGCAGCAAATGGGAACCATGATGTATTGAATACCTCAGAGCCTCATATTGAACAGGTCAACAGCCATGGACCGTCCTCGTCTGCCGCTGAGTCAGAAGCGCCACCTTTGCCGCAGCGGGGAGGTTTTCTAGACCCCAATCCCACAGATACCGATAGTCCAATGGAACTTTCTCCTCATCCGGACGACAAGCCTGCCCCACTGTTTGCGGGTCGCTCTGACCAGGTCATGCAAGAAGAGAGCTCGGCGCTGGTGGCACAGCATGACATGGGTAGCGGCAATAGCCAGGATACTATTGACACAACTCTTGGCGAAGAGGGTGACAGCCAACGTTCGGTTCTTATGAGTGGCAATGAGCAAAGTTTCGCTCCACAGATTGAAAATGATGTCGATGGCCAACCGATGGTTGGAGATTTCTTGAAAATGATGTTCGTGGAACATAAGGTGGTACCTACGATACTGGTAAGTCAAAAGTACCCAGTACTACATGTGTGAACGAGAGCTAAATCCATTGGTAATCAAGGATTTCTTTTTTCGATTCCCCTGGAACAATTTCCTTCACAATGTAGTATATGATGTTGTACAGCAGGTATTTAACGGCCCCATGGATAGAGGTTACAACCGTATCCTTGCCATTGATTTATTCCAAACCGGACGGATCACAGAACGAATAGTCGAAGGCCAACAACGGAGTGACGAGGCGCAAGCAAAGAATAACATGCGATTAGGGTACATGGGCCATCTGACTTTGATCGCCGAGGAGGTCGTAAAATTTAGTGATAGGCATCCACCGGAGCTGCTGTCTCAAGTTGTGCTTGATAAAGTTACCAGTAAGGAATGGAGCGACTACGTGGAGAATACCCTCTCCGAAACAAGGGAGCGAGACAACGCAATACTGGGTGGCGTGCGACCTGACATGTCCGTTGGCCCACGACAAGCTGTCCTGAATGCAGTCAATGCCGCGCATGGCTTTGGTAGTGGTGGATCTTCCGCACTGGCAAATGCTGGTCTCAATGGCAATCCAGGCCTCGATTCCATGGATCTCGCCAGTAATGGCAGCGGTACTTCGACTGCCTTTGGACTAAGTAGCGGATCGCTACTCAGCGGCTTTGGAAGCTCAAGCGACGAAGAAGACGAGGAGATGGAAGAGATTGAAGAAAATTACGGATCCGGGGTGGTGAGTTCAGACCAAGTGGGTAACCTTTCTTTCAAGGATGTCGATATGAGTAAACGATGATGTATTACGACCTTGCATTGGCATATTTCTGAAAGCGACTGTTTGTCACACTGTGGATTATAAAGACACGCGGTTCTGGTGGAGCGGGCTCGGGGACGGGATGGGGTTCTTGAAGTGTCTATATTTCTAGGCAAACTAGGCTTCGCCCTCTCCATCACACCTGTGAATGTCCATTGGACTAAGCCATCGGTTGCCCACCCTTCACATATCCTACCCTGCACTTTCCGTGTACCCCGCAATATATCTTTTCATATCCCTACCTTCCCCTTTCGTCTTGGGTACTTTATATACCATGTTACCCCTTTCCTACTTTCAAACTTCTCTTCACCTTTTTCATGTCATGTCCGCCATCACTCTCTCCGCCGTGATCTTTTAATGCAGATCATCTACCTCAGCACCGTCTCCATCAACTCTTCGAATCCAAAGCTAACAATTCACTATAGTACTCCAACCCCCACCACCTCCCCCAACTAGCCTTCAACCCGACCCCCTCACCACCCACCGACCCTCCCCCCGCCCCACCACCACTAACCCTCCACCCCACCCGCGCGCGCCGCCAACTTGCCCACCAGCTAGCCCTGCACTCCCAACCCCAACAACCCTCTCAACAACCACAATCACCATCGAATACATCCTTCCTCCACACCCCCGACGACGACCCGCCTAAAGCGCCCGAAGGCATGCACCCTTTTAGAAGTCGTCTCTCTGATCTCGCATCTCCAGACGAGGAAAAAGATCGCCGCGATATGGCGGGCGAGGGGGAGGGGCTCGTAGAGGATGAAGAGGCGGGGTTGGAGGGGTTTGCGAATAGCCCCGGGGACGCGGAGGAGGTGGGGAGTGATGAGGAGGTGGTTGGGGGGATGAAGGAGGAGGGACATGAGGATGATTTGGGGGAGGTGGGTAGGTGAGCGAGGGAGGGGCTACGGTGGGTGGAACGAGGAGTGTGCGTGGGGAGTGAGGAGACCGGGGGTTTTGTAAGATAGGAATTTGTTCGTCAAGGGAAAGGCATGGCGCTTCTAGCATTGTACTTACAGCTTTACGACAATTTTATAGCAAGCGGAGGAGGAGGAGGGATTGTAGACACCTTTTCAGCAATGAGATTCTTATGCTGAACGATTATTACTTGATGGGGCGAGTGAGTGGAATGGGTGGCATATACAGTTCGTTTTTTCCCCTTCTTTAGGGGAAAGAGTGAGAGATATGTACTGTAGGCGGGGAAGATACTTAGTAAAGGAGGGGGTTGGATGCTTGAACGCTTTCCTCTTTGCTTGGGGTCAGGTACTTGCCGGATCCAGGTTCGGGTCCTCATGGATGTTTTCTTCTTGACTGAGCGAATATGTGGAAGAATGTCTGTATCAAAACATCTCGAGTGTTCCCCATCATTTCCATTTCCATTTCCCTATATCCCCCCCTCCCTTTCCTTCCTTCTCTCATCTTATCACAACATCGTCTCTATATCTATTGCCTTTCCCCTTCTCTCATCTTCCCATCCACCCTCTTCGAATCAAAATCCAAAAATTATAAATTATAAATTACAAGTTACATTTCGCATCTCATCCTTATCCCCCCCCCCAACCCTCTCGGTCCATTGTCAAGGTTGAGGGGGAAAAAATTCAACAGAAGAAAAGAATGGGGTGGTGTTTTTGCGAGTGGGCGCAGAAAGGCGAGGGGCGTGAATTGGGATGGGTTTGGTTCGGGATTGGGGGATGGGCCTTCGAGGAGAAGGGCAACGCGAGAGGATCTCCTCAATGAATCGGGAAGCATTATGGAATGTCTTGGATGGATTTGGTGGGAAACGTAGAAGATGAGAAATTCAGGGTAGGAGATGAGAAAGTCGAGATCTAGGAGTTCGAGTTGTCGGTTGCTTGGATTGTTATGATTTTGGGAATGCCGTTCGTTAGCTTTGATGTAGAGTTTCATCGGCATATGTGATAGGTGGTATGTTTTAGCTGTTTCGTCGTGCTGACTTGAGATTCTGGTCTTGGAATTGCGTTAACATTTGGAGATGTTTCTCTTCTGAGAAAAGGGATGCTGGGAGCAGCTGTCTGCTAAGAAAAGCTTTGTTGTTGCTTGGAAGAAGCAGGCTTTTCCTTTCCTGAGGAGTAGGCTAAACTTGCTGCTGTATTGAGACGGCTAAAGGTTCGTTTAAAATCACGTATGGAATAAGAGTAAATGCAAATGTTGGTGAACAACAATCGATAGCCGAAGGTCGATACATCGAAACAAGAGACGTGTTGACTCAAGTTTGACTGACTCGATTTGTTTGTTTTTCTGACTATCTGTGTCGTTCAAGCTTTGCAATAGAATCAAATTTAACTATCAGCCTTTGTCAGAAAGTTGAAGCGACTGATTTATTCGTTTGCATATGTCGAAGTGAGATATGTGATCACTCACAACAAAACAACGAGACTACGTGTCACTTTGATAATTTACGGCCACAGTCTCAAGGAAGATCCAAAATGGTATACTAACTTTTGACCCTCACTAGTGAGGTTTGAACTTGAAGAAGCACTCTTTCAAAGGAGAGTTATGCTACAACGGCTGTCTCGGCTGCATCGTCGGATATGCGAAAAAAGTAAAGTGATACTCAAGGTTGATGATGCTGAGAGCGGAGACTTGTGGGATGGAGAAACGTTATTGGGGTGGTGGTGGTGGTGGTGGTTTCTTGACGGAAGTTAGCAGCCTGCAAGAGGCAGAGAAGCAGCGTAAGGCAGGAAAAGATGTTTTCGAGGGAGAGAGATGGCGCGAGAATGACGGTTGTAATAGAGGAGAGTAGAGTGGACTTTTGGTGACCAAACACTTCGGATTGGTTATGTCGAGGGTGTATAAGCGCTGCTAGATCCGTGCACCTGATGTAAAGATGCAGTAAAGGCAGGTCGGGGACAAAGAGCGTCTGGCAAGAAGGTAGCTGCGTGCAAGACGTCTGAACAGAAGCCGCCGATCGAGTAACAGATATTAGAAAGGAGTCAATTCGGAAACAATCCGAACGAAGAACGTTCAATTAGCGAGGTATTATTATTAGAAAACTAAACCACCGGTACAACTTGAAGTGAATGTTACAGTGCTGGCTGTGTGGTAATGCGCCGACATTATTCGTTCTCACAAGGGATCGATTATGCTGCCCCCGGCATGAACTGGAAGAAGGAACTTCTATGCCCAAACCTAGCAATTCAAACAACCCTACTCATCATCGAATATCAAAATGTGGGTAGAGAAAGAAGGGGGTTAGTAAAATAAGGAGGCAACATCGGAAGTATTGCGCATCCGGGTGAAGGGAGAGAAGTTCATGGTCAAAACCTAAAGTCGTAACTCATATCTATTTGCCATTTCTGTGCAGGAGAGGGCGTTTCGGTCCTCGTCATACCCAGGGCGTACCATTACTATGTAATGCACATTCTGATTTGGGGGTTAGGCCTTGTCCTGGGATTGACCTTGCTTTGGGCTCCGTAAGGACCTGGCATGGAGCACACGACCTGGAGGACAATGTTCTATCAAGTTTATTATGTTCCGTTAATGCCCTATATATGAAGATGGTACGTAGAGCACATGTTTTATCATCATTGTTTCTCGGGTAATTTTTCGGCGGAACGTTAAATGGAAACAGCGCAAATTCTCTGCGAATGTCGACATCGAGCAAGTTGTCCTTTCGAACTCTGAGAAGAATATCCATATTGGGGATATGCTCCTAAAAGCCAGACTCGCAGGTGTTTCACGCCTATTCGATAATTGGAACCTTTTTGGGTTTTCAGACGCCCGCAGGAAAAGCGTTGTAGCGATCCGAGGGCAAACAAAATACCTTGAACCGTCTTGAACCATGGGGAAACTACGATCTTTGAGATGAAGGACTCGAACAATGTCGTCGCATTAAATGTAGGACTAACCACAAATGGTATCGGCCGGTGAATCACAACAATAGGCATGCTTCCATTATTGTCGGTTCCACCTTCGCTACCGACGACGATTCTGTACGACACCGAAGAAACATGGCATGACAGTCGGCTGTACTCCCATACATCCTCACACGGAATATCAAGCCTAGACGGGCTAAAATCTGATGCAAATGGAGTGACAAATAACCCAACAGTGGCGGAATGACGGAAGAAGAACTTTTCACAAGAGTGGATCTAGCGAAATAGAGCATCATTGTGGATGAGCTGGCAGAGATTGAGCGAGCTGAGACACACACGCCCGCAAGATTCATCTGCCTCCTGACGAAAGCCACTGTGGATCTCTGCTGCTGAGGTTTTCCTCCAAGACTACCCAGATCGAGTATCTGCCCATTTTTCAGCCCAGATCGATTTTGGCGTCGTGGCTTCAGCACTGGGTGGGGAATTAATTGCTCATTCAGAAATGGTCAAGTCGAAGCGAACTCTAATCTCACTCCACGATCGAAGAGAGCCGCGTTATTATTCAGCCCTTCGTAGACACCATCGATGTGGAAAAGGCGTATTTCTCCGTGATAGAGTAGTCCTCATTTTTAGTATCAGGAAAACATGAGTAAAGAATCTTGTTGGGGAACGCCGCGTCGAGAAGTACTCCGGACTTCTACGTACGAGTACACTGTACAAACCGATGATGAGATGATAACCAGTACTCTTTTCTGGGTCATGCTGATGGTATCGGAAAGGCAGGTTTGACAGGGCGCTTCAGCCCTTCCACAGTCTTCTTTTTGTGCACATGGGTTGGTGGTTGATGGTTGATGGTTGATGGCTGTGGTGATGGTCGCAAGGAAGACGCGGGAAAACGTGGGTTCGTTAGCCTCGGCTCGTCGCAGCTCGCAACCAAGCGACCAACCAAACAAGTACGAGTAAACATAGCAAGCGATCCTGCAGTGTCGGAAGTTCAGCCTGATTTGTTCAAGCTTGCTTGCTGCCGACTGCCAAATGGAAACCTGGGAAAAGTGGACGTCGAGCAAACGGAGCGGGTAAGTCCGCAAATCTAAACTACATAAGTCGAGGTAATAGCATTAATCCTGGTCGATGGTCGTCTCACCGTCTCACTTCCCCGAAAGATACATAGAATACTTTCGTACCCTAGGAAGCGACCGAGGGGGAAAACACCGATGCTTCCACGATTCTGTCACGATGCACTGCAGCGTGTGGCTTGCCTTTGCCTTGCAAGCACAGCTAGTAGTAGTAGTAAATGTGATCAGTTCAGTATACAGGGTATCTGCGGCTTGTTGTGCATTGGTGGCCGCCGGCCCCAGGATCAGAACCATGGAATGCTCCTGTTGGCGCACACAGTACCGACAGGCAACCGTGGTATCTTCTCTTTGGCTGGTCATGGCCGGCAGCCCTTGATATGTACCGCTGCGAGCTGAGGTATGAAACCTGCAAGACCATGTCTGCGACTTCTGTGAAGCACCAATACGTTGCTGCACAGCGCTTCTGTCAAATTCATGCTCACGGTTAAGCCAGGGGTGTATACCGGGTCCGAGAACGCTGCTGCAGCGTGACGCATGACCAAACTGTCAGACACGCATCTACCCAATGAGAACACATCACATGGAAGAGCGTAGAGATTTGTCATTCGTTGTCTGTTCCGGGTTTAGGCCTCTCATCGCCCATGGTTACCTCGTTTTATGCAGGTCACGACAGAGTAGTACCGTAGTAGATAGATAACGGATGAGTGACTGGCTGGTAGTGAGAGCTTCTTGTTACCTGGCTGCAGGTGACGATAGCATATCACCAGGGGGAGATCGAAAGTTAGTGAACAGCAACCGATATGGGAAGACAAAGTTGGTCCACTCCCTATGTGCTACCTTTCCCATTTCTCATCATCGTACATGCTTTGCCGAGTTAATGACTGTATCCTTGAAGGGAACGGTTAGTAGAATTGTTCATTAGCTTCCCACCCCACTAGAGTCTGATAATGACAGCTTGTAAAGATGGCTATTGCAGAAAGCCGTCCTTCCTGATTCTATATTGATGTCTCGAACTGTGATGAATGCTGTGTAGATTGACATGAAAGCTTGCTAACCACACAAATACCGTAGCGTGTGCGCTGTACTCCCAGTACTGGAACTTGTAGGCATAGGTTCAAAGGCGATGTCTTTTTAAATGAAGGTGACATTTTCGTAAGATTCACTAGTTCAGCAAAAGAGAGCTAGTTATTCCGTTGTCGCACGCGCTGGTCGCTGAATGCCTAGCGTCTGAATATGATATCTGAAAGAGACGATAATAATAAAAGAGGTCTGCGCGCATGGAACTTTGGGTGAGCGGCTAAGAGAATCCAATCCTCTGCGCTGAAGCTTCGGTAGGGTCTCATCCTGATAAGCCTCCAAATTCTCGTATGACATTTGGTAGTTCGGACCAGAATAAGATGTCTCAGCGCCAAGGTGACGCCGTAGAAAAGCCAGGATATGGTTGAAATCCGGTTGCGCAAACCCTGCTTAAACTTATATCAGAAATCGGAGCACAATGGCCGTGTTCATATCCGTCGTTTCCCGCAAAGTTCTTAGCTTTAACTGGGTCGATGGTGCGGAAGGACAGGAATACTGGGCACTGTATAGTTTGTATATCCTAGACGCAGCTCGAGCGACGTACCTTAATCAATCAAACATTACTGCGAGTCTATGAATGGATCGGGAATGCTTATTTGGTCTCATGGCGCTTGGCTTCAGCCTTGAGTGGATCGCAGAACCAATTTGCTCCAAGCCTCAATTCGAAGCCATTTCAGCCACCTTATTTGGTGCTAGCATGTAGAGCCTGCTATTGCCCACCGATCTGGCGCCATGGAAGGTCAACCCGGAAACAATGAGAAAGAACGTCAGTAAAGCCGGACGCAGTTCCTGATTGAGAAGCGCCTCTTTCCCTCATAGGAATTCGCCCTCGCTTTCACTTTCTCGACAATTCCAATTAGCTTCCTTCCTAGGCTCGACATGCTTGCGAGAGCAATTTCAAGATGCAGGCGGCGTCCTTCATGCGTGTGCCCGCTCTGTCTGAACCGCATGGCTAGCATTAGCTGCTAACCGACCTAACGGAGTGTAAAGATTGCCGGTGGACAATTCAGGCTTTTCCGGTACGCTCAGTTCACTGAGTAAGTAGTCGACTTGACTTGATCCGGGAGCTGGTTGACTCGATCTGTGTGTTGCGGCATCATCCCGCCGCGCACCACACGAACAGTCGACCCGGACACCCATCGCGCTGCGGCCTAAATGGGGTCAGCACTGCGTGATTTCACCCAATAGGAACATGACGATGTACGCTCCCATGGTGTTGAGTCTACTACGGTACCAAGTCGACTTAGCGAGAGGCTTGCCAGCAGGGCTTTCCATGCACCACCGTGCAATGCCGTTGGAATTCCTCCCACTCTCCACAGACCTTCATCATGGCTGTTTGTAATTATTCCCCTGATTCGGAACCCGTGGTGAAGTCGTTGTTCATATGTGCTTCTGTGAAGCAAAGCTTTAAGTACTTGTCGTTGTATCTCATGGTTCCGGATTGACTAGGGTTCCTCCCCACAACTGGCATGTGCTCTTTCCTTCGCGCCTGCTCCACGCATCGTCACACTAAGCACTCAGCACCCGAACATAGAGCATTAATATTTCCAAACTTACTTTTCAAAACCGTCATTCCCTTTCGCTCCCTATTTCGTTCAACGCGCAAAAGTGCGTGGCCTGCTGCTTGCGTTGCCCTAGAACCACTTGAAGCCGAAGAGTGGTACAAACAATAAAAGTCGAGTCTCAGGATCTGTTTGTCTCTGTCCGCCGTTGCAACAGTATTCCACCATCAAAAGACCAGGATTCTTCCGGCCGGTCAGCTGAGTGGAATAAGTGATACCTGGCCCTTTTTTGATCGACTTCAAAACGGCCTCCAACTTTGATTAAACCTCTCACCCTTAAGGGGCCCATACTGGACCAAAGTTTGGGCTTTATAGACACCTATTGTCCGCCCAGGGCGTGGATGCAGATTTCCTGGACGACCAACATATGAGGATCATCCGGACACTATTTGAGCAGAATCTGTGGATCATCCTGATCGCGTGTGCTGGAGCGGACATTGATTTGCTGAAAGGTCTTCTACTATATTCTTGATCCAATCGGCTCCCTTAGGAGAGGCGCTATTCGATCTCGCTACCAAAATTCGACCATTGTCCAGTGCGCTTTCTGTTCAAAAATCCACTCCACAACCCGGTTCGAGCCTTGATAGAGCAAATTCCCGCAGGCATCGTATAGTCATTCTCGAAAAGCGCTTAACTGGACCACTATCAGAGAGGACTGAACTCGAACACAGAGGTTTGCACACAGAGCTCGGGCTCAGCTGATACCATTGATTCAAGGTAGCCAAGGAACTTTTGAGCATCCTACCCAACTTACTCTCCGCCCTGCATGTATGAGAATCAGGTCCCTGGTAATCCCTAGCCAGTGTGCCCGTAAGCAAGATTATCCCCTTAATAGTCACTGCATTCTCACCTTCGAATTGCCATTTACGAGGGCCACGGATACTGTAAGCCCATAACTTCATCCCCCTTGGACTTCGTTATCTTGTTCTTGGCTCCTAGTGGAAAGCCCCCTCATCGTACCAGGGGTCCAAGAGCCGAGTCAGCTGTACCAAGGGTTTCTCCCCCGAGATCCACCATTTTGGCCCACGTTAGGGCTCTCCACGTAGCTATACCATCTCGATGAGCACAAAGCTGGAGTCAGTGGCTAGGACATTTATCACGGACGAGATCTTAGGTCTCTCAGGCGGGCCGGACATTACTCAGTCTCTCGGCCACAATACCCACGGCTATCATCCGGTTTTGTGAAGAGGCGGGAAGGTCTGAAGCTGTTAAGGCGATCCTTCGAGGAGTTGCTTTGTTATAAGCGGGCAGACCCGATATCCTTGGGCCGTCGTCTGCTTCACCACGGGTATCCCTTCAGTAATCGTTGATCCCACAGAGACCTGGGTGAAGTTGGGTTCGTTCCACCCTCGATGAATATCCAGGTTCCCGCGTATGCGGTTCCCTACCAAGAAAGGCTTCCGAGGTACGGCAGCATCTGCAAATCTCGACTTCACGCCTGTCATACCCCAGGATTTCGACTGACGATGCTGCCCCCTAGCGATGCCTACACCTTGACAATCCGGCAAGGGCCCGAGCGGGCAAAGGTCGCTGGGGCAAAAGAAAAAGGTATAGTAGTCCGCAAACTCTGCGCCAGCGACTCTGCTAATCAAGTATATCATTACTCTAGATCGCAAACCCGTTGACCCTCCGCCCATAGTGCAACTCCAAATCAGAGATCAGTCGGATCCGGCGCAGTGAGTCGGTCAAACCAAATTCCGCGACGGGAGATACTGATATCTCCAGGAACTACCTTCAAAGCCCTTACTACTTCATGTGTTGCAACCTTTGTGACGTCGCCCATGATCCTCCAGCGCAATATGCTTCTCAATCAACTCTTGCAGGGTCATTAGTTTCCTCTCTCCATAGACTTAAAGATGTGGATAATACTGGTATCACGCTCTGCAAACATCTATGGTTACTAGCTTACTGATAATCTGATTTAGACGCGGGCTTTTTTGTTTTCGGCGATCTTTCCGTGAAGGTTGAAGGCGAGTATCGCCTTCAATTCAGCCTGTTCGAAATGTGCAAGTAAGTCACCCGAGTTGTGAATTGACTTGATGAAAGCGATGAGCGTTGGGGCTGACGAGTATGCGAAGAACCGAAGTCATTTACATCAAGTCAATTGTCTCTGAACCATTCATAGGTAAGTTTAACATGGACCGGGAGTTGGGCCCCTTCTGAACAAGCTCATTGTCTTCCAGTCTTTGCCCAGAAGAATTTTCCCGGCATGTCGGAATCTACCTTCCTCTCTCGCTCTTTTGGAGATCAGGGGGTTCGACTAAGGATAAGGAAAGAGCCCAGAACATTACTGTGAGGTCCTTCCCCACTTTTGCCTCAGAGCCCTCTGACCGTCCCTCAGCAAACGACCAGCCCCCTCAAACCTGCGATCCGAAGATTTTCCACGTTCTTATCCCCACCACCAGCAGCCGTCACAGGCTAGCGGTGGCCCACTACAATCACAGCAGACGCAGGTTGGGAATTATGGCCCTTTATCCTCTAGAACCTTCCCAATGGACTTCGGCGAATCGCCGTCAAAGCGTCAGAGAACCTCGATAGATGTCGGCGACCGAGTCATTGATGACCAAGAATATAAATATGGTGGAAGATCATATGTGGAGCAGCGCGGGCCTCATAGCGCATACTCTTCGAAACCGCCAACTACCAACTATGGGTCGGGGTACTTTTATGGTCCACAATCCGCTCCGAGCTCAGTATCCGAGTACTCTTTCAAGCACCAACGCACACAATCCTCGTCTACCTCTTCCCCGTACGTGTCTCCCCGCACTGAGATACCCGGGTACTCATCATCCGCGCCAAATCCATTCTATCAGCAACAGACAAGGGAACCTCTTTATAGCTACCAGCAAAGCCAACAACCCGACTACCAGCATCGCCAAGTACCACAGCTTGCCCAACCGGTAGCACCACTCCGCCAGCACCAATTACTCAGTCAGCCACAGTCGGGTGACTCTACAACATATTCACGAGCGCTAGAGATGGACGACCGCTCTGCAATACAATACAGAGTTAATCCGGTACCGCTACCCAATCAGCCAGTATACTACCCTACCACTTCACTGCTACCTTTCCCCGAACGACCTATACCGTTAGGCCAGAGCCGTCTACAACCATTGCAGGCGCCCATGCCGAATGTGCTTCCTCCTCTAGAATCTACCGTCACACCCGGGCACGCTCGAGGGGCCGTAACCCCAGGCCGTAGCGAATATGCCGTTCCCACTATAGAAGCGCATGCTTTTATGCCCATTGCCAGCCAGTTAAACTCAGAAAGAGGCCAGGAAAGCTATGCGACACAATCGGTTGATTGTACATCTGCAGCGCATCTGAAGCGTGACAACGGTTAATAGAGTTGTTTGAACAACAACGGGCCGAAGTGTCATACAAACTTGAAGGCTGGTAAAGTGGTACATTAACCAAGTCAATATACATTTCGAACTTTCGAGCCGTCAGTACTCTCCGCTGTGGCATAGCTAAGTTTTCAACCTGCTGGAGGTCGATCTCCGGAACACAAAGTCCCCGATTGTCGGGTTTCCGAACCACGGGCTTAAAGACTAGGATCGTTCACTATCTTCAGAAGACTAAAACTTGCGTCCATCTCTGATTTAGACAAACAAGTCCAATCGAACGCGCCACGACACGCGTAGTTTATAATTGAGGGCTATGCTTGAACGAAACTATGGGCAAGACCATCCTCGAATCACCTGAACACAATTTCGCAGCTTCCAGGCGGCGACATCATCATCATCATCATCATCATACGTATCATCAGATTTGGCCACCCTACCTTGTCAATTTCGATTGGAGGGCAGACCGCTACGATTAGTCAAGTCTCGAATGTAAGAGTATAGAGCATTGATATTGGGTAGCGGGCGCTGTTGGTTTTATTTGACTAAGTTCTTGTTCACTATAGAGGGTTTTGATCATCCTGTACCACAGTATATCTTGCGGTGGCGCTAGGGTCTTGAGAAGCATTCTAAGGCGCAAAAAATTGATGGTCGAGAAAATGAATTACCAATCGCCAGTTTCCGGTACCTCTTTCCTTCTCTGATTGACAGACTTAGCGGCGATAAACAAAATTCTCCTTTCAACATACCCAACGTCAGACATTTCCACGATACCTACTTGTCTCAATAGCATACATAGCATAGCAGCCTAATCATTGAGCATCAGATACGTCTCTCGAATTCTTGTGTTTCTTCAAGATGGAGAACATTTCCACCATCAAAGATCTGGATGTTCGTGCGATTTGGAATGGTTTGCAAGATGGGGTCGTCCAAGTCAACATTAGCATTACGGTACGTATGGAGCCCTTCAAGATATGACGCTAGTTAACAGGATCAGATCGACGGTCGACCTGATACTCGTGTTGCCCTCCTCGACATCACCAATGAGCTTATGGATAATAGCTCAGTGCAGAGCATCCGAAAGATCCCTAGTATGGCCACAGCTTTGGTCCCGAATTATGTACAGCAACACTCAAGCGAATTCTCCGGCGACACTTTATTGACCTCTGATGCGCAAGAATTCCTTGACACTAGCCAGATGCAGGAATCAAGCGTCTACGAAAACGATGAGAGGCAGGTCGAAGTCAAGAAGGATAACCACACTTGGCCAATTCAATATATACACGAGCACTCATGTGAACTCCTGGGAGACGCTTTAGATATACAGAACGCTGAAGCTCCTCTCTACCTACCGCTGCATACTCCTCGCGTTGGAAACTACATGGCTAGGGGCGATTTAAACACACCGAAGCGACCTCATCGCCTGTTCCCACTAGTGTGTTCTGGTCTTCCTCCGCAAATGCCGAACAACGGCCACAGCCAAGTATCACCGCCACAAAATTTTACAGACTCGGAGCCTTCTATTGGAAAAAGTCGCTCCACATCCGGCGGCACAGTCGAGATTCATCCGCCATCATCACCCACCTTGTCATCAAATGCAAGCGTTAGGGACGGTAAGTCTACGATCCGGGTTCTAATTTCTCACGTATCGGCATGAGACAAAGTTGCGGCTCTTTCACTTTCAATCAGCAAGGACGTCCTCTATGGGAAATTAAGAAGACTAATACTTCAACTTATTACTAGCCACAAACACCCCTGACAACTCGAGATCCACATCCCAGAGCCATTCCTCGACGCCCAGATATTCAAATAGGGTTATTCGGGGGAAGGGAACACCGACAAAACCACCTTGGAGGTACCCTAACCACCAAGATTTCGCCCTGAAGAAGAAGCCGGTAAATAGTCCATTTCAACCTTCTCGGTTTTCGCCCCCCGAAAAGAGCACCTCTCCACGGAGCACTTTTGACATAGGACTTGGCACGCAACACCCGAGCACTGATGAGCTAATATCAAAGTCCATGGAGTCACTGCCTGGTTCCCTGGATAACCTAGGACCTGGAACCCCAGGAAAGACGTCAGAGTTAAAGCGACAACGGTACACCGTTGGGAGGGCAGGCGGACCAAAATTCAAGCCAAAGGCCAAAAATGATATTCTGAATTACAGGTATTACGGCAGCGTACCTTTATTCGCTAGGTCTTGCCTTAGTTTTCCATCCCATTCTTTAGGCCACAGTGCTCAGGAATCCAATGACGTGCTCCAATGTATGGAAGACTTTAGCTCTGAGGATCCAAACCCTGCGGAGAGTAACCTAACCCTCGGAAAGACAATTCGAGATCCCTCTAGATATATCGACCAAACCTCTGTGCATCATCTTACTAGGTTACCTTCGCCAAATATCTTCTCGAGAGTATGGCTGAGATGGGAGGAATCAATTCAAATGACCTCCTTGCGAAACCCAACTCTAGAAGCGAGTGCAGCGACGGAACCCTCTTGGACGAATGACGATGGCAAGCTTTACTTGGTGTTTGCGCGAGATGTTACAGCGGGAATTTACCAAGTGGAACTTGGGGCCAGTTTGAACCTCTCCAGACCTGACCGTTGCGGCTGGCAGAGCTTCAACGTCTGCGGTCTGCCTAACAATGAGGGTAGAGAGACGACGGGAGGGTTTGAATTTATTGTCAAACCCAACCTCGATACATTAGAGATTCCGGAACTTCAATATGATTCAAGCCATCTACTTGACGCTCGGACTTTAAGGTCGAAGGAGCTTATTGCCAGATTTCGTCTGGTTGACCCATTATTACTATATCTCCGATCGAAAGAACCTATCCGCGAAATCGACAATTGGAACACCGCCGTCAAACTTTACACTGTTCCTACGTGGTCTACGATTGAAGGTACGCAGATGAAGCACCATGCTAGCCTGACATTTGAGGTACCAGATCGCGATATTTGGGCGGAAAAGGTCAAGTTTTCAATCATGGTCAAATACGGACCTAACAAAGGCCGCATTTCCACCTTGGAAACGGATGAAGATTCTATCTTCTTGGCAAACGATAATAGGCTCGTCTCAAAACCAGGACTGCATGCTTCTGAAGTAGAGATTTCGATCATTCGCAGTATGCAAAATTTGGAAGACCCATTCAACCTTTACTTCGTACTCAACTATCCTGATAGGGAGTATGTAACGATATCGATGCCCATACTCCGTCCGAAAGTGGGGACAGTACTGTCAGAATGTATGATGTTACTCAAGGCTTCGCCACCCCTGTTTCTCGATCTCCTGGCGAGAGGTCATTGCAGTACGTGGAAGATGACGGAGCATTACAAGGACGAAGATACTTGGATGTGCCTCGAGCGGGTCGCTATTTCTCCGCTGTTTCCGCATGGCCTCAAAGATGACGCTATGGTTACGCTTAGGAAGCTTTGTCCTGTGCACTATGACGCTCTGAAAGCCTCCGATAATCCATTGCTCGCGGAACATCTTTCAAACGTAGTCAAACAGCTTGACATCAAACTCGAGAAAGTCTTCGGGGAAGAGCTCGAGTGCCGCATGAGTCTTGAAATCCAGATTGGTACTAGTTGCCGTCTTTTAACGGTCGATGACCGTGATTGGACTCCATGGTTCTTTGTCATTGATGGACGATTAGCGACGGAAGAACGAGGGGAATGGCGAGAGAACGAAGAGGGCTACAAGACCCTTTTCAAGTCTTCCACAATGACGACTGGTCAGATCATCAGATTAGAGATGCATTGGAAGGAGCTAGTAATTTCGGATAAATTCAAAGGCGAAGGCGTGGACCAAAACAAGATCGAGTACAAGATACCAAGGATCCTTGGCAAGGTCATACTAAGTGGTACCATTTTGTGTAGGATCGACGAAGGTACGTAAACTCAAAGGCAAAACCGGTCTCCAGGTTTGAAATTTGTACTAACAGAAAACTTCAGGGGCCCTTGTCTTGAATGATGTTAATAAGGAAACGAGCTATCAATTTCTGGGTTTGTATAATCTCGACACAACGAGGCTGCCAGAGATGCAACCAGGCTACAACATGACGCTGTCCTTCTTTCGGGAGGTACGCCCACGTTCTCTTCCAGAGCCGCCTTGTGAAGTTGCCGTCCACTCGGAGAAGATACGATTTCTTAGTGGATATCCTTTGTCAAGGCGAAGGGTTCGCTTTGAAGATGAGGAATCCGATAGCTCTGGTGAATCCTGCGAGGTGACCATGCCCTTCAAGGATGCTGAAGAGGACGCAGCCAGTGATGTCTCGTCCGCGTTCGACGAAAATACACCTCTCATCTCCGTCCCCCGGATCCGCGATTCTGTTCTTGTTCAATCCCAGCATGCCCAACGATGGGCCGATAGGAATAAGAACTGTTTGTGGTTGACTTATTCATGCCTCAACCGAATTGCTGGATACCTACTTTTGGGCTACATATTTGTTCTTCTTACAGGCATAGGATCAGAAACCATGACAGATATGGGAGGAAATTCGCATTGTTTTGATCCTAACAACATCATATCTGACCTTTTGCCGTCACCAATAGCAAGCCTCCGATGCTACCGTGAGCCCTCGAAAATTGGTATATCGTACAACAGTACATCAATTGGAGGATCGAAGCAACCGAGAGAAGAAGACTCGTCGATCAACAAATGGGATCCTATTTCCGACGAGGGAACAACGAGTACAAAGCGGCCCCAACCTGCACCTGCATCTACGAAGATCGCTTATGTAGACTTGATTGATCGAGCTCTTGGGTGGAAGGCCCATCGAGAATGATAGGACGATTGATGTGGAATTATGGTTACGGCAACGATCGGTTACGAATATAGTAGGACATAGGATAATGGACAAAGCACGATGGAGCTGCAGCGTCCTGTACAAGTCGCTAGCAGCATCAAGTACATGTATGCTTAGTATGCGTTCCATAGACCTCGCAAGCATGGTTGGTGTAACGATTGATTTCCTTACTCTCCAGAAAGAAGCTGTGGAGGCAATGAATGACGGGCAGGCGTGACTTCGGCTGCTGTTGCTCGGTGAGACCGCCTTCCCCCATCGCCAATCTCAGATTTTCAACGCCATCCCCACAAACAAATCGCATCTATCTACTCGTACGGGCAACACGATATGCCTCGACCTTGATGTACCCCACACGATCGGCAAGGAATCTAATGCTCGCCGTCGGTCGCGTAGGTGTACCTCGAGAATGGCTGATGCGAGCGACTCTTACGTGCGCTCAGACGGTCCTATCGTCTAGCGGGCGCGTTTTGCGTCCCCGGGTTTTGGCGATGTAGGTTGGTTCCGGTCTTTACCTTTTTTTTGGTTTGCCCCGCTTTGTGTTTGTGTTCTAGGACTTTTGGGGGTATATATAAGGTATGGTTGAAGTGTAACTTTTACATATATATATATTTGATCACCGAAGAGAAAAAAGAAAAAAAAGAAAAATCGGTCTCTTATCGCTTCGGTGTATTCTTTCTAGATCTCCTCGGTGTTTGTTTGCGAGTAAACCGTCAGGATACAAACCGAGAGAAGGGACGACGCAACCGTTTATTTATCCTCCGAATCGAAGGAAGCCGGGTATGGCGAGTCAAGGTATGTAAATCTTGGTGTTCTGTGAAGTTGGGGTTGCGGCGTTGGATCTTTATCGAGAAGGGGGGTCGATTGGGTTGCCAAGATGTGACCCTGGCAGCTCAATACCCATCAACCCTTTCCTTAACCTCTTGCCCGAGAAGACACCGCTGAACTAACACTCTCCCTACCACCTAGACACCTTCTCCCTCGCCCTCTCCCAAAACAAATCCTGGGCCCAAAACACCTCCTCCGAAAAGCCCAACCTCTTCCCCACCCTCGCCAAGGGCCAAACCCCCCAAATCCTCTGGATCGGCTGCTCCGACTCCCGCGTCCCCGAAACCACCGTCCTTGGCCTCCAGCCGGGAGACGTCTTCGTCCACCGCAACATTGCCAACATCCTGCATCCGGGCGACCTCAACGCCCTCAGCGTCATCAGCTATGCCATCGTGCACCTCAAGGTCGCGCACGTCGTGGTCTGCGGGCATACGAGCTGCGGCGGCGTAAATGCCGCGCTGGCGAACCAAAAACTCGGCCTTATCGATGCGTGGCTGATGCCGCTGCGGAGCCTGCGCATGCGGCTTGCGCGGGAGATGGAGGGGTTGAGTCAGACCGAGAGGGCGTTGAGGCTGGTGGAGGCGAATGTGCGGCAGGGCGTGCAGACGCTGAAGGAGAATGCGGATGTGATTGATGCGATGCGGGACAGGGGGGTGGTGGTGCATGGGCTGGTGTATGATGTGGCCTGCGGGGAGTTGAAGGAGTTGGAGATTGACGAGGGGGAGGGGGAGGGGAGGGAGAGGGTGGAGGCGTTTGGGACTAGTGCGGACGGGGGAAGGCCGAAAGGGAAGGAGGATGAGAAGCCGAAGCAGGAGGCGGCCTCGGTGGGGGGGAGTGAGAAGGTGAAGAAGGATGAGGCTGTGGGTGGGACGGCGCACGGGGAAATACCGAAGCGTGAGATTGGCGGTGGTAACGTAGGTGCTGTTTGAGGGGCTTAGAGTGCGATATCTGTTTCAATTACTCGCGGACGCTTTTCGACGTCTTTGGGAAGATAGTTGGCCATATTAGGCAATCAGACGTCGAGTCTGTCGCTATCTACCTACCTAGGTAGGGGGCCTACAAAAATAACGGGGGTTAGTGTGACAAGTCAGAACGCGCAAGGAAAAACCTGCTAGTTGAAGTACACCAGGACGCATAATCCACCTTCGAGCATCACCATCAGCACATTTCAAAATTACCAGCCTGTCAATGTGCGATGTCGGTATTCAATTGTGATACGCAACGTAGCGCTAAGCTCGGATAGATGAAAGCATCCAGCCTCTCAGTTGCATGGTATCGATACCAAACGGCATCCTTGAGTTTGGGAGCTCTGTAAGTTCAATTAAATCGATCACCGAAATCTGATATAGTGCTCCAGTCCTAGACGCAGTGACAATGTCAGACCATGAATGCGATGACGAAGCCTATGCTTCGGCCTTGATCACGTACACAATACGTGGGGACACACGTCAAAGTGCCACCTTGACTCCAACTGAAGGATGCGACTTCCTCGATTTCCTCAGGGTAGCCCAAACTCTGAAGATTGACTTTCTTCCACTCACATGGCAGCCAGCGCTAGAGAGCGCTGGGGAAGGCGGCACAGCTACAATATGTCAAGCACTGATGAATATCCAGCTGGCTTTTGCATTCAAACATCTTAAGCGTCCCCAATCTACTATAGAAGAGGTCCGAAACTGGCATGCACTTATAGCAGAAATATCTATCCTCGGTCATCCAGCCATTAGGCAACATCCTAGTGTTGTGAGCATCGAAGGAATCTGCTGGGACGTTGATGCTAGTGGAGAGAAAGTATGGCCAGTCTTGATATCTGAGAAGACCAGATGCGGTGATTTGAAGAGATTCATGACTACAGGTGCTGGAAAAGAGCTGAGTATTAAGGCCAGACTTGATATACTGTTTGATGTTGCTTATGCAGTTAGAGATTTGCATGCCTATAGTGAGAGCTTCGAATCTACCTGACAGCCATGCAACTAACAACAAGAGGTGTCATTCATGGTGATATTAAGCCTGAGAATATCTTGGTCTTCTGTGAAAACGAGAATCAGTATGTGGCAAAAGTCACGGACTTTGGCTATTCCACAATGTTTGCAAGAGACAGCGACAGAATTTTGATGCCTTATAGCAAGCACTGGACGGCTCCAGAGTATCATCATCGAGGATTTACGCCTATGCAAGCTAGGCAGATGGATGCTTACTCGTTTGGCATGCTCTGTCTTTGGTTACTTTTTGATAGAATGATGACCGACCGCGAAGGCAATATCAAGGAAGACCCAGAGATCTCAGAAGACATTGTAGAATATACCCCTGACTTGACTGAAAAAACCCTGCATCTAAGCGATCAGGTCAACTACAGTCTTCACAATCTTTTCAAGCTATCACTGTCCAAAGATCCAGCGCAGAGAACAGCGGATTTCAGCACATTCTTAGAGCTCTTATCCTGCCGGTAAGAAATATTCTAGTTTTTGAGAATGTTGTTAAGATAACGCCAGATTCCAGGCCCTTGCTCCTCCTTTAAATAATCTAATTATATCTCCCAAGAGCTTTCAGGTAAGTTCAACTCAGATATCTGCGTTAGATAGCCGATCTTTGTCGAATGAGTCAATAATGTTTAGGTCTCTCTATCGATACCGCAGCTTCTTGATGCTCACTACAGCTTACGTTCCTACATCACTAAATGCCTGAAGGAAAGAAACGACAGCTCTTCTACTGATAATGATGATGTTTTGAATCTTGCTATATGTTATGAGCTTGGCTTCGGTGCTCAAAGAGACACAATGAAGGTCAGAAAGATTCTGGAAGAAGCCGAAATACCAATTAGAGCTCTTGAGAATACAATTGAACAGCTCAAAACGGACCTGCACCCATCCGAGTTCCATGAGGGGAGGTTCAGGGAGCTCTTTGAACAGCGTCAAGCTCTAGAATTAGATTACAGTCACCAGTATCGCAAAGAGCAGCGGGTGGCCGAAGCTGAAACACGATATCAAGAGGAGATTGAAGCGTTAGGATCTGTGCTTGGTGCTGATCATCATCTCGTTCAAAAATTAAGACTTCAGTTGTTCCTACTCCTGAGCAATGAAGAAAGATGGAACGAGGCGGAGAACGTACTTGTTCCGATGATAAACATCAGCAGGCAAGGAACACATGAAGGTCCAAATACAGGGCGCTTAATACCGTACTTGGCAGCAATATATAGAAAGCAAGGGCGATTGAAAGAAGCCGAGGAGCTGGACATAGAAATCGTACAAACTAATGAGAAAGTGTGGGGAGTACAGCATCCGCAAACCCTCATTAACAAGACCGGTCTTGCATCAACGTACAGAAATCAGGGACGGTTAAAAGAGGCCGAAGAGCTAGAGCTCGAAGTCATAAAAACAAGCGAGAAAGCCTTGGGAACGGAACACGAAATCACCATGGTCGGTCTTGGCAATCTGGTATCAACATATTTCTATCAAGGGCGGTGGAAAGATGCAGAGGAGTTGGCGTTACGAGTTGTAGAGATAAACAAGAGGGCCTTGGGAGCAGAAGATCTACAAACACTGACGAACATGATATATCTCGCATCAATATTCAGGAAACAAGAACGGTGGAAGGAGGCTGAAGAAACGGGGAAGCATGTCCTCGAGACGAGTAAAAAGGTGCTCGGATGGGAGCATCCACAAACACTGAACAGTATGGCCAACTTGGCTGAGACATACTGGACCCAAGGGCGGTTGAAAGAAGCCGAAGAGCTGGAGGTGCAGGTAATGGAGATAAGCAAGAGCGTCTTAGGAGAGGAGCATCGGGACACGTTGAGAAGCATAGCTAATCTACAGTGGTACCAAGATGCAAGATACAAGAAAAGTGAAACGATCTCGAGGAGCTGGATCGCCAACATGTGGAGACGAGGCAAAGAGAGGCTTCATCGTGAATAGCTCGAAAATTGAACTGCCTTGCAAGCTTCACAACAAGGTGGATGGAGTGTCGTTCACTGTCTGTGAGTGCAAAGAACCGGCAGTAAAGCTGAGACAGATTCTGGTCAGGCTGAATCAGATAGTAGATCAATTGACACCCTTCTCCGAATACCCGTCTCCTTGTTTTGGACTGCCGAGCCCAACATCTGGATCCTCCCCGCCAACAACGGTGGCGTTGTGAGTGGCTGCCGCTTTGTAAATCTCACCCGCAGTCACTGCTGGGACACCACCAACCGAGCATCCTGGAGGTACGAAGGAAGCGTGCCGTTCAATTCCTCTTGAGTTGTGAGTCCAAATGGACAGGGAGTTTGGGGCGGTGGATCTTCGGAGCCTCAAAAGTAAGTTGTTAAGCAAGTCTAGGGGATTATGGGGCCCTGCGTCGCATAGTGGTGGCCACGATTAGTCGTTCAATTAGGAACATAGTTTCCAATTAGGAACAGTACCCGCTAGCCTAGTTGGGGCTAGCGCCAATTGCGGCACAAAACGTACCTTAGCTTTCTACTGTAGAAAACACACCTTTATGCAATTTCAGATTTACGCTTCATCACTTAGTAAGAGAGAGGATATTTCTCGAAGCCGCAGGTAAATTTCCTATCTTTTCATCAGCTGGGTCTACAATCTATTTGAGCGCGTGCGCGCGAAATTTGAGGAGGGAGCCGACTTCGGAGCCGACGGCACGTTGAGCTGGAGGGGGGAATGTGGCAGCTATTCTGGAGACCTGCAGTAAGAGCGCTCCAACTGAAGCAGAAGTCGAAAAGAAACAGCCCGAACGTTTGAACTTATCACCGACGAACGCCGCTGCTACGCCAATAGCAGAACAACCGCCGTAGCAGAATACTACTTCCGGAACTAGAACACCGATGTTGAGACAGTCATGCGTTTCGAAGTGAGAGTTCTATCGCGATGATAACATAATCACTAGCAAACATTCTTTTGAGACGTCATCTTCCGTTCCACACATATTGTCCCAGCTTGCATCTCTTACCCGTAAACGTGAGAATACCGCGAAACTTCTTGTCGTGTTGCCGCAAAAGATGCGACTAACGGTGGTGAGAATGGCTTCCTCCCTGCAATTAGGCCAAACACTTGTTGGCCGAACCGGAATTTCCTATCACCTTCAAAAGGTCCTTTACGAGAGGGGAACTGAGAGTGAAGGAGGTATGCACAGGCTATGGCTCGCTCTGTGCGTTTCGTCCGACCTACAGGTTCTCAGGGTATTTGAAATATGTTCTGACAAATGCTAGCTCCAACAAGGGCTCCTACGTGGTCAAGCCTGTCACTCCCTTTCTCTACGACCAGGCATTCAGGCTCCAGGAGGAATTGTCATTCAGTTCTCATATTAGACTGCCAGTTGATGGTAACAACCCCAACAGAGCTCTTATCTTCCAGCATTACACGGAGGACTTTTTGAGTTTCATGCAGAGTGGCCCGGTTTCGAGGTTACAGGTCAAGCGGATCCTCTGGGATATTCTGAAAGGCATTGCTGCTTGTCACAGCAAAGACTGGGTGCACTGTGGTAATAATCTCCCCACATTATGTGCGTGACCTCAAAGGATTGGTGTGGCTGCTAACGACGACCTGGTATTTGGACACAGATGTGAAGCCCAACAATGTGTTGATTTCGTATACATCCAGGTCGGACAGTGTTCGAGAGATCGACCGCGTCTCTCTATCCGATACAGAAGATGCTGCTAGAGTGAAAAGCGGAGAAGGTATCTTTGTCCAGGTCGGCAACGTCCTCTGGCGCAGCCCTGAAGCTCAGACTGGCACTCGCGTGGGTAAAGCATCGGATGTTTGGTCGTTTGGAGTCACGGTAAGTGCCCCTATCCTTATGAGACGGCTCGAATTCTCCATTCATGTGCCGGTTTGAAGGTTTTCACTAATATGAGTCCCCCAATCACTGCAGGCCGTGTACGGAATCACCAAAATGGTCATCTTTGCGTACGACATGCTGGACGATGGTGTTGAGCCAGAGGTTGAAGTGCTTTCCAATATGCTTTCGTACTTTGGACCTCTCCCTGAGGGACTAACAGAACATATCCGAAACAGCCCGTGGCGTGAGGTTTTGATAGCGCTTGATCAGAGTTTCGATGTCGATACTCCAAGAAAACCGTTTTTCTTGTGGAGAGACATCGAAGGACTCGAACCTGGTGACAAGGAATTCTTTGGACGAATTCTAAACCTGGATCCAGGCTTGAGGCTGACAGCTGAGGAGCTCCTGAAGGATCAGTGGTTCCAGTCCCCTTGAAAATTATCCTTGATCGCTTCATCTTCTCGTCTTGTAACAAGTTGAAATGTTATAGTGGAGCTCCTTGCGTCGGCTCCTCTACTCGTATAAGCGAGATGTTGATCAACGCGCACGATTCACGCATCTTCTGTTCGTAGAAGGCATGTGGCGTAGTTATGGATTATCACTACAATCCTAGATATCTCGATATATTGTACGTTCCTTCCACTGATCAGACCAAGAACCAGCTCATTCAGCTCCTTTCTTTCAATTAAGCGAAATGGAGGTAACTTCTAAGATGCGTAATACCGAAGCGGAATCCTGATAACAACAGTCGTCTCTAAAACCTCCGCAAGGTTTACAATAGCGGAAAAGCTCAGTTGAGTTAGGGTCATCAAGTCATCGGAGAAAGCTTCAGTAGGGGGGTTCAATCTCTGGAGAACTCCCACTGCATAATACGAAGTGCAAGAAAGCGGAGGATTGCAGCACTCAGGAGAAGGAGAAAGTAGAGGATGCTGCGATAGATTATTACGACTCTCACAGGCCAAGGGTAAACTAGGCCTAGAAGGGTCGAGAGGGGTTGGTCTCTCGGATGAGGTCTCAGGGGCACAGTGTGGTAGCGAGGGTGCAGTCTTATGTAGAATCTTGTATTCCAAAAGAGAGCTGTAGGAATGAGTTGAACACAGTGGAAGAAGTTCATTACGTTCGAGATCTATATAGTCCATCCGGCTCAGTGGGCTCAGTTGCCAAGGCACGCTGAGTCGTCTGAGCCGGTGGACCGTGGAATATGGTTTACTTAATCTTCCCTCGAAGACTAACATTTTGGGCGATCTTGAGGCTGTTGCTGGGAAGCTTGGAAGGAAAGATTTGGCCAAAAATTATGCGAAAGCGAAAGCTCATTGTTGACCGAAGGATAGCTGAATTGTCGCAATCTGCAGCAAGAAGAAATCACGATCCTGAACGTGAAGCGTGAATCGAGTTGCAATGCGTATTCCTCGATAAAGTTAACAAGGAGGTCGAACTCGAACTTGACAGTCGGCGGAGAGGAACTTAGACCATCAATTTGTTGTGATACGTTTGGAGCGCTTCAGCGAGGTAACCGTTTGAGATCGACCCAGCAGTGGAACACGTCAAGCAGTCAAAACAACTGTGAATAAACCGTAAAAAAACGCCTAAACTCGTAATCAAACGGTAAATCTACGAGGTCAACCCTTCATGTTAGTGGATTGATCTCAAACCGTTAAAACCCTACTACCTTGGTCTGCTAAGGTAGATCAAGTGAAGCAGCCAGCTAACCATGACAGGTAGATTCAAGTGTTGCTCTACGATGATATTAGCGATCGACATGCGGACACTGAGGAACTTTTACAGGGGCGCTCTAATATTGTGGTCGAGAGCTTTGATCATCGGCAGAATACGGAAAGGTATCCAAAGGCTGTTCGAGCAATATCTCGACTTGGTATTTTTGCTGTGATATAATACTCGCAAGCTTCTGTTCATCCAGGTATTCAAGCTTATTGGTAGAGCCGACCTCGTATAGGCACTCATGTTATCATGCTATGTGCTAGTGAGACCTTCGTGGACTAACCATTCGACCAGTCCGTGATACAAATGAGATTGGGCATACGTATCCTTTTTCCATCCTTTATTGGGGGTTCCGGGTTTTCGGTGTCACGTGAAATTGCAGCCCGTGGGAATCATTGCTCCCTTGTCAACTCTTGTGTTGGAGGGATGGCGACAGATACTGCTTTCGTGCCTGCTCGAACGCAGATATGGTAACGCTTCATGTACGTAAAAATGGTGCGATTGTAAGCAAGCAAGCCAGCCGGCCGATATTCTTCGCGATGAGACACGTGCATGGTGATCGGATCCTTGTGAATTCTACGCCTCTTTAGCAGGAAATAGTGGCTCTACATAGTTGGTCGTGAGGTTGGAGTACAGAACTGGATCTTCCACGTACGGTTCTTTGATACTTGCCTTCTAAGTTAGTGCTATGTCCGCTCTTCTCTTCCTTGCATTACTTGTTCATCCATGGCGATACTGGTGGCGAAGGTAGGATTCGCATCTGGGAGTCTGAGGTGTGGCAATTGGTCATTGGCTCTAGCATATCCTTTGGACTGAAGGAGCGTTGTTGAGATGTAGATGGTGTTTTTGCGGGCGATATTGAGAAGCGTCCAAGTGGTTTGGCCTCTGGAGGTGAGATGAGGAAGTTTGGTATCGGTGGTAAGTGTGCCATGCTAAGGATCTGGAAGTCTTTCCACTTAGCTTGTACAAACTTAAGATTCAACGTCAAAATTCGGCTCTTCGACGTTCGAGGCTTCATTCCAAGCCCAACAAACGGCGATACTTTGAATCTGCGCATTCATTGCCACAAACACTTCCCAACAATGGAACGCAAATCCCAAATATCTTGCCCGCTCGACTTGATCGACAGACGAGAGTCATTGCGGCAGAAACCTTCTGACAGAATAGGATTGATAATTGAGCAGCAGAAGATCCTGGGTTCCAAGCGGCCAAACATCACTTGTATCTCCCATCCCTTCGTGTACTGCTCAGCTCCTAGCTCCTAGGAGCGCTTAGAAATACAGGCTCGCGCTTTGATATAGTCCCTGTCGAGACAGGACTTGCAGCATCACAGAAGAAAAGAAGAGAAAAAAGCGCGGGGAGGAAGATCATGATAAACAAGACCGTTGTCATGGCGATCTCCTGGTGAGTCATCCAGTCCAGTCCCCAAACAGTAGCACCGGTATAGTCGCCCAGCTTTGCTCCCCAAATTGTAAGAGCAACAGCAACTTCTCCCACAGTTCTTGAACCATAATGACAGCTCTACTTCGCTGCGAGATATTGATATTACGATATGCAGGGTTCCCCGGTTGTCTCGGCTATCTCGATAGGCTGCCGGCGCTAGTCCAGAAACGAGCAAGGTCAAACTCCAAAGACTCATCGTTTATTCCGTAACGCCTACAGCCCAAATTCTTACGGGTTACGGAATATTCCGTACTTCTGGGGGTCTACGTCTAATCTATCCACACATTAAAGAGCTCACCTGAAGCTCTTGGAACTATGTCGCTCAGTCATACTAAAGGCACCCTTACCACCAACGCAAAGCACAAAAACTACTGCCACCCCACAACCTCGCACTGAACACCAATCTCACAATTCCACGAATCGCTCCTTTATTCGTCGTTGTTTCTGCTGTCAGCATCGGCCTACATAGCTCCTAATGTAGCCAGTGCAAATCATCACCATGAAGGCTCTGGAATCCAAGTTGTGCAACGAGCAACCTACCACCCCCACGGATCTTCTATCAAACGACACGACATCCATACAGTCTCCACTACTTCGACTACCATTTGAGCTGAGAAGGATTATTTACGGACGAAGCATCGCTGACTCTCGATCTCCAAGTCCTGAAGAGGTACACGAAAACAATCTCCGCGCTATCTGGGAAGACCTCCCTTCACCCCTCTTCCGCGTCAACAAGCAAGTTCGTGGAGAGGTTTTTGACTTATTACAAAAGGCCGGATTCACCTTGAGAGTGACATGCCATGGTGCCAACTTCGACGCTCTTGCCCTGTCCTGCTTCATCGCACAGCAACGTCCCAAGAGCTACGGTGACCTACCTGTACTCAGAGTGGAGATCTGGCCTCCACACCCTGATCGACCGGTAGATATATTTTACATCTGGGACCACCTGCGGAAGCTTCGAGATGATCTTCGCGCTGCAGCGCGGATTCCGAAGCTTGTGGTCTGGTTCAAGGAGAACGAGATCGCGACATAGTGTCAAGATGGCGCGCCAGGAAGTTTTCTGAGCTCTTATGGAGTTACCGATCCACTGTTCTGTGATATCGCAGAGCTTCTGGACCATTTCGCTTGCGTCACCAACGTGACCAAGGCTCATATCCGCCTACCTCCCTCTTTGACGCGCAATGAACAGAACGACGAACTGAGGTGGCACGCGTTGTACGTTATAGAGACGATGGAAGGAGAAGGTACCCTTGCTGATAATGCGAGACATACTCTGTCCCTTGATTCTCATACGGAAAGACATCTGGAGAGTGATCTGAAAGTCCGTACCACACAGATCGCGAGGGACAAGCTCAATGCCATCACCCATAACGGTCATTACAAAATGTCCGAAGCCGAATATCACAACTTTATTAAAATATGGCCCCATTTCGAGACTTTGAAATACGACGAAGGCGGCGCGTATGAGGGCGAGTGGCACTACAGGGCATGACCGATGACGATGACGAATGTTGCGAGAATACACTGAAATTAGTGGCAAGGTCACACCTCGCCTTTTGAATGGGAATCCTACTTTTCTCTCTCTCATCATCATTTTCCGAGAATCGAAGTATCAAACAGTTTGCTTCAATCTTAACACTTTGTCCTTAGAATCTGCTCTTGAGAAAAGCACAAATCTAAAAGAATCACAACGAACAATAAAAGAAAGTAAAACAATATTAAATTAGGGAACCACTAAACGTACACCCCTTTTCACTACATGTACACCCCCCCCTCAACCAGGTCTAGCGGTCACCAAAATAGACTTAGCGGTCGAAAAGCTGTAAGCCTCAGAGGTACTTATATTTGTATGAGCTCGTCACCAAGATTCAAGTATCGCTGAGGGTGAATGTTTTTTCGAACCGAATTTACATTTGATCAAATGTGAAACACCTCATAGAAGCCTCCTGCTAATGTTCGGATAGAGGCTCAGCTAAAGCTCCACCCCCTCTACCTTCTCGACCTTCGCCCCTACCTCTACCTTCGCCCCTAACCCTACCTCCCCTACCTTCGCTTCGGCCCCTACCTCTACCTCTACCCCCCCTCGCTTGCATTTGTCCTAGTAACTGTTGCTCACGACGCGTACGAGCTGCAGCTGCAGTTGAACCAACGGGTTACCTCGAGCCCTTGCAATAGATGAATTTTGCACTAGTAATCATGGATCGATAGATATATTCAAAGCTACCTTCGGTTCGTTGTCTGCACTCACTACCCTTACTGGTTTGATGAAACGCCAGTGAGGATTTGCCTGAGCGTAATTCTCACACGACTTTGATTGACTATTAGTATCGCCTTTGATCTGATTTGATCCAGAGCCAGTTTTCGTTAGTGCTGAATGAGATTCAAATCATAGAATAGGAATCAGTGATTATGAGCTGACATCTCGATTCTGAGCAATCAATCAATCGGTCTTCGCAAGCGATCATTTAAGCTATTGCTTTGAAGAGAACATTCGATGAGCCTTGAGCCGGCGTGTAGTCAGTCTCTTTTGCCCCTCAGTTCACCTGATTTATCGCTTCTATCTGGCACATCTCAGTCGAATTTTATCTTTGATTCCCCGCTTTGGTTTTGTTCGAGCGACTGACGATGAGCGCGTAACCGTGGGCTTCAGCCCATATATTGGCGGCGGCGATGGGCTTCTCGTCGCTCACATGGAGCTCACCTACTGGAGGGGGTGCAAGATCCATGGCGGCGATGAGGTGGTGGGTAGGTAGTAGAGGAGTCGGTTGATGAAGATATATTAATTACTAAGGCTTTATCTTCTATCATATTCTATATTATTTCTCATAATTAAAACTTATTAATTACTTTAATTAGCTATTTAAGTCAATTTATTCAACGAAAAATTGGTACTCTGGGTCGGGGTACTCGTACCAGTAGAGTGGAAGTTAGGGTTAAACTAGACTGACCCTGGAAGCTCAGAGAAGAGTTCAAGCTTGTAGCTTTTTTCCCCAACGATCTCTCTGTGAATTTTATTGAAATTCTACCGAATATCTACACTCGAACTTCTACGACGAAAACAATGGTTTCAACTCATTTTCTCAGCTTCCAATAGACATTCCATCATTGAACCATAAAGAGAACCAGCACGAATAGATTGATAGATCGTACTTATAAGTGCTCCGGTTGTTAAGTCAGGAAATGCTTGATCGTGATCGTTCAGTTCAGTGCCACCATCGAGGGAAATGCGATTGTCATCAAGGGAAGACTCTTTCGAATCTCGGTTTCGAAGCATCGACGTTCGGAGAAACGGCACATGTAGCTCGTCACGCACAAACCTATACATGCGGCGCGAGGCCGTTCCGAGAAGATGTGATGCGTCCGGGCAAGCATGGTAGGAATCACGATTTCGAATGAACATCTTCAAGGCAGAACTGGAACACTCCTCTGTCCACTTCTTCACTGCCGATACCGTTACCGAAGAAGATGCAAAATCAAGAACAATCGGTTGCAGTGATCTGAAAACGGTACTAAATCGCTGGGACGAGTCCAAGGTCGTTGTTTCGTCTAGCTTTGTAGTAAATGCCTTCCAGAGCAACAAATGAAGATTTTCAAGAGTCCTACCTGAATCAAGATGACTTGGCCCAGAGAGTAAAGCTGGGATACAGAGATTTTCGTCGTCCATCTCGCGCATCTTCTGTGGGGGCACAGCGGAGTGTTCGGGGAAGTCGAGGATACCGTTGAAGGAGCGCTCTATATGCGAGATTAGCGGGTAAGCTGTGGCCACACGGGTGGTGGAAATGTGCGAACTGTCACGAATACTGCCGTCTTGGCCGTTCCAATCGCCTTCGACTCTGCCATTATCGCACGAGCGCTGGAGCAGTCGAGGCGGAGATATAAGGTTTGTCGCCTCATTGGGGACAACGCTTTCATCCAAGATGTTAGCAAAAATCTCGGCTGTATATTTTCTCAGCATCGGCTCGACATCCTCGAGGAACCTCGAATTCAAGGCTCGCAGATCTAACGCCTGACAAAGAGTGAAGAGATGAGCCGAAGCCAGCTGAGAGAGCACCTCCAAGGCAGTGTGGGTATACCGAGCTGATATCAGCCCCAGAGAATTAAGAGCCTGATTGCCCATCTCTGCCGACTGAACATGAGTACCAGCCGGATTCGATAGGAACCCCAATTCGGACTGTAAAGCTGCTATCATAATATCTACCGGCTTCAGCAAGAAGGATTGGCTGGGTTCGTCGACGGCGAGACTTGGGGGCAATCCATAATTCAGTCTCGGGTTAATGATCTCAGTACATTGAGCGAATAGCATTTGGCCTATTGTCTGTAGGGCTAAGCGCACTTTTTCCATGGCGGATGTGACAGCTTTGGCTTGGAAATTGCCACCATGCAGTATTCTTGCGCTCTTCGTTTGATGGAGATCAACATCGATTAAAGGGTTGTCTGTGGCCGAATTACACTCAATAGTGATTTGCCTGAAGGCCAATTGAAGATCTTCCAAGATAGGCCCGAGCCATTGTGGAGCGGTACGTATCGAGTATCTGTCTTGACGCAAAGCCCCTGGTTCTGAACCATCATTATGCTGTACCAATTTAGATCCAGTAAGAAAGCTTTGAATATTTCTTGCCGCCTCTATCTGACCTGGATGTGGACGGACGGCGGCGAAGAATGGATCAAAGCTCTCGTCCGTGCCACGGAGCGCCTCCACGCTCATGGCTGTCAGCACTTGAGATAAGACAGCGATGTTGTTGGCGTCGAATACCGCCAATGCTGCTACACCGGTCGATACGGCTGTGCCATTGATAATCGCGAGTCCTTCTTTCGGTCCCAATTTGATTGAATCAAGTGAGGATTCTTTCAAAGCAACATCGGCCGTGACTGTACGTCGATTCATCCTGTTTCCGGCCCATACGGTGACACCACGCTTTCCTTCAAGTGTACCTCCAATGTACGATAGTGGCATGAGGTCTCCTGAGGCAGATATACTTCCACGAAGTGGGATTTGAGGTACGATATTCTCCCTCAATAATACTACCATATTATCAATCAAGATAGGACGTACTCCTGAATGACCGCTTGCAAGTGAATTGACGCGAACCAGGATTGATGCTCGGGCCCAGGCTTCAGGCATGCAAGTATTTGAGTGTGAATCGTCAACTAGTAAGGGCCTTTTCCCTGGCGAATGCATCATCGCTTCACCGCTAGATGATTGACCAAGTGTTGGGTTTATAACTATCCCACTGTGAAGCTCCCGCACCAAGGTAGCCTGAAGTTCTTCAATTTCGTTTGTGCGAGTGTCGGCACTTCCTCCAAAACCGGTGTTCACGCCTTTCAAATATAACTTAGCTCTAACACTATCCATAGCATCTTAGCAAGATGACACAGCTTGCTCACCATATATGATATCCCCCTGCTCAAGACCAGACCGAAGGAGCTTTGCACTTTCTGCAACGCCATACCTTGTCCTATCGTGGAGGCGTGCCAATGCTCCATACCTAAGGTCCTAATCAGCCCACGATTACCAGAATGTCTGGGTTTCTGCACCTCGCAACTGCAACAACGGTGGCTATGTCCAAGCTGTGGCCATCTATCACAGCATCACTATCTTGAGAGTCCGTGTGCCGAATGAAAGATTGCCATTGAGAGAGTACATCTTGGCTGTGCGATCTACAATCACAAACATGACTCATTGCGAGGTGTTGGGGACCTTCTTATTCTCGTCAATCGTTGTGTCTTAACCATCTCCTCAAGAATGGGCCAAGGCAAGGTTCACCTGGAAGACCAAGAGGCGGATTTAAATTTTCTGGCAGACCAAGCTAAACGAACTCACCGAAAACCGTACTTATACGAGAAAGAGAGCCTGGAAAATATCAACTTATACACCTTATCAAAACACGAAGCTTTCACTAGATGCTTGAAAGTGCTTTGAGATGCTACAGAAAACTTTTCGGAATTTCTAATTCCAAGGCTAATTAATGTATCAATTATTGATAGTCGAGATTCGACGACCCTCGGACGCTGACTGAAACTGAGCGCGCGGCCGCTCGACCTAAAGTAGTATCAGATTTAGACCATCTATGCCAATTGCCACGAATGCTACGAGCTGCATGACAGTACTCCGTACTCGTACCTAAGACGCCTAAGGTAATTATTCTCCATTAGCTTCGGTAGATCTGGTTGGGCTTGCCTTAGCTGATACAATGATACAATGATACGGGCTAATGACAGCGTTGATTACATACAGTACATGAATCATAACCGCAGGAGCAGATTTCAATCCACAGCGAAGGCCTTTTCCTCAAATATCTAGAAATCAAGTCAACCAAGTCAGAATACTTTGATAAGGTGCTTTCTCTACAGGTGAGCTTCACTAATGGAATCTGAAATCCTAAACGCAGCATTCCCTGCCAGGTTGATCTTGGGCTTGGGAGCTGTACTCGCTCTTTGGGTGAGCAAATAGCACTTTATCTGAAGAAACGCGGTTATACCGAACTGAACCGTCCATTGATAGATCCCCATCATCACCGTTTACCGTCTCACCATACACCCTTTGGCCAAGTACCCTGGTCCTCTCTTTGCCAGAATTACCAATTTCTATGCCGTCTATCATGCCTATGTGGGTGATCTTCACCTTGACATGTTGAGGTGTCATGTTTTGTATGGTGCGGTGACACTGTCGTTTCGTGCAAAGCTATGCTACGCCAAATACTCGAAGGAACTAGCCAGCTAACCCTGCAAATCGACCATAGGCGAAGTGGTTCGATACGGTCCAAACAAGGTCATTGTAAATACAAACAAAGCTATTCAAGGTATGAGATGAACTATCTTGACGATACTGTGCATGGCTAGTCTGATCGATGTCATGAACAGATATCTACGGACGTTCTGCAAATGTACAGAAGTCCGCAGCGTACCGGGCTTTCGAAACATCCCCCACGGCTCATGATACGCAGAGTACAGTCAACAAAGCAGCACACGCGCGTAAACGGCGTGTGATATGTCAGGCTTTCTCGGAATCCGCCATCAGATCGTTCGAAGACCATATTCTTGAGCATGTAGAAACTTTTGTTACACACCTGGCGTCGATTGGTACAAGCATCGAAAAGTCACAAGAGGGGCCGTGGTCTCCAGCAATCAATATCGCCAAGGTCTGTAAGTTTGTCCTCTGGTATTCAATTCTTTGAACTTGTCAAACTTACTGAAGTGGTCATCTAATCATTGGAATGCTAGGCAGTTATGTGTCCTTTGACCTCATGGCTGAACTTGTCTTTGGCAAAGCATTTCACATGTTAGACCTTACAGACAATCGTTTCATTATTGATTTGATCCAAGTGGCAGCTTTCCGAGTCGGAGTATGCCTCCAAATGCCAAAGCTGGCAATATGGAACATGGACAAGATATTTACTCCCCGTGTGAGGAAACTACGGGACAAGTATGTTGAAGTCAGTAAAGTCATGGCGATTGACAGAATGAATATGGATAGCAAGCGACAAGATTTGTTTTCACACATTCTCGCAGCTAGGGATCCTCAAACTGGCAAAGGTTTTTCGATGGACGAGATCTGGGGCGAATCTACTCTTCTCATCGTCGCAGGTAACGTTTTGGAAGTACACTCGAACTTAGCGAAACCTAATACGCGACAGGCTCCGATGCTATTTCCACTGCAATGGCTGGTTGTTTCTATTACTTGAGCCGCAACTCCGAAGCATACACCAAGGTTTGCGCGGAAGTTCGGTCCACATTCTCCTCGGCAGAGGAGATTCGCACCTCTCGAAAGTTAACCTCGTGTTTATATCTACGAGCTTGCCTTGATGAGTCACTCCGAATGTCACCTCCAGTTGGCGGTGCATTGTGGCGTGAGGTCTGTAAGGGAGGTGTCAACCTAAGTGGCCAAACAATACCGCAGGGTTATGATGTTGGTGTTGGAATCTACGCCATCCAGCACAATCCCATTTATTATCCTGATCCATTCACCTACACACCTGAGCGTTGGATTGTGGGTCGGAATACCACAACTGAGTCTGTCGATCTTGCTCGCAGTGCTTTTTCTGCTTTCTCCATTGGACCTGTGGGCTGCGTGGGGAAAAATCTAGCATACCTGGAACTGATGGTGACAATGGCGCGGGTCTTATGGACTTTGGACATCAGAGACATGACTGATGCCGAGCTCGAAGCCCCCATGAAGAAGTATTTGATTAAGTACAAAGATCACTCCAAGAGCGAATACAGACTTAGGGATCGGTTTACGAGCTGGAAAGACGGCCCGATGCTATCCTTCCGTGCCCGTCATCGATCCTGAGTGACAGATGCCTCGCCGCTGGTTAGAGAACGCGAAAGATCGCAAGGCGAGCCTCGATGTAGATTATTACATTGTCGATGCATCTTTGCCCAAGATGCATTTATGGAAACAGGAAGAGACGTTTCAAGGCTTCGAGACACCGTAAGGAGTAATCATACAAATCCTTCAAACCTTTCTCCGGCAGGTCTTGCCCTCGGTCCCTAAACCCTCTATATGCTGCAAGAATGGGACCTTGTCAAGACACACAAGTCAAGTAGGCTTCATGATTAGGCCGCGAATAAAGAGTTAGATCGATTAAATTACAAGACGATCCTGTGAACCATCGCTGAGTTAGAAGATTAAAGCCCTCGTTGTTGGCGAAGAAAGAGGTTTCGATGAATTTCCACGGAGCGCCTTCTCACCGAATAGAAATTTTCCAACCCGCTATTTCCTGTACTTTTCCAAATAGCATTTCATTATATGCTCATCAATGCACTCGATTCACCTTCATTCTCATTACTTGTAACAATCTCTGTTTTAGCAGAAACGAAGAACTGTACTACATACAGTAGTGCCCAGTAGATAGAACAGCTGACGAAAGTATTTTTGGCTGAGCTATGTAACGCAGTGCTGCTACATACTGCAGCTGAAGTACAGTAAGGTAGTATTAAGGCAAAATCGGGTGCAGAACTAGCATGCACAGTAATGAAATACCGGGGGGCCAGGCAGGTATCAGCTGAACCGATTTTCGATATGCACCTACTGTAGCAATAATGAGCTACTGCAGTTGGTATGATCACCGTCTACATAAAAGGAGACACCCAACGGTGGTGGGCTTATCGCTTGGCTATGTATAATGCGCGAGCTCCTTTTTTTTTTTGGTTCTTCAACTATTGGGGGTCTATGATAGTCCATGCATTCGGTAGAGTAAGCGTGCTGAGTGAGGATAGAAATACTACATATGTAAACCCAGCTCCGCATTTCTGACCAGAGCTTTCTCTATAAAGGTGTCTACAGGATCAAACATGTCTACAAACAGATTCTTCTGCCCAACGAAACATCATCGAACACCTCATGGATCGGCTCTATTCAAGCGTTTTTTTACTAGTCTTTGTCGGCATTCTCACTGGGGCGATGTTTGAGTGATTGTGGTTACCTCCGTACTCTGATCCTCGCTGGATGCTTCGGAGTCCTTTTGGTATGATGACGAGCCTATGCACCACATACTGGCAAGTCGTTCTCGCGCAGGGCGTTACCGTGGGCCTGGGATGCGGTTGTCTTTTTGTGCCTTGCGTCGCCATCCTTCCTTCGTATTTCTGAACGCGGAAAGCGCTGGCGCAAGGTCTCGCAGCGAGTGGGAGTAGCCTGGGCGGTATCATCTACCCTATACTCTTCTACAAGCTTTTACTATGTATTGGGTTTGGATGGGCGACTCGTGTAATGGCTTGCGTAGTACTCGCCACTCTGGCCGTCCCCATCTTGTGCATGAAAATGCGGGTGAAGCCAGTGGCAGCCAGGTGATTGTTAGATCTTTCGGGGTGGCTAGAAGCACCATTCTCGCTCTTTGATATAGCCAAGTTCTTTGGTTTCATGGGCCTCTATGTTCCGTTTTTCCACATTCAAATCTATGCTCTTGAAAGCACATATATAGATAAGAACTTGGCATTCTACCTGCCGGTATTGCTGAACACTGGATCTTTCTTCGGGCGAATTGTGAGTGATCTGAGCTGGTCCTTCTGTTAACAGCCTTCTGATTTGAAATGACAATTTACCCAACTTTATCGCCGACAAAATCGGTCCAATGAATGTACTCATTCCGTGTATTCTTGTAACAGGTCTACTCTTCTTTGCCGGGACTAACATCACTAGCCCAGCCGGAGTCACCGTTTTCAGTCTCCTTTACGGGTTTGAACATCCTCCCAGCAGGAGTTAAGGCATAAACTTGTCAATGATAACAGTCGAAATTTAGGTTCTTTTTGAAAAATATCGTCTCTCTACCTCCAACCGTTGTCTTCACGCTTTCCTCTTCCTTGGGCGTAGTGGGCGTGCGTAATGGAATGTTGTTTGTTTCCATCGCCTTCAATTTACTCATAAGCAATCCCCTCGCTGGTGCCGCTCTCCGAAGCGGATGAACAAGCCTGAAAGCTTTCTGTGGCGCAACGATATTGATTTCGGCGGGCGTTGTGATCGCAGCAAAGATAGCAAGAGTGGGTTTGATTTTCAAGACTAGAGCATGAGATAGCCTCAGCCGGTAGCTGGTAGCTGTGCATGATGCATCGAGATTTTCGTGCTGACTACGCCTCTTTCTGGCTGTAAGCTATAGGAAAAGATTAACGTTGCGGGCGTCGCCCGTTAACAGAGACAGATTGATATGGCTCGGGATTGCATGCCAGCAGGAGGGATTATGGTAGCTTGTAGACTCAGAGAAGGAATGGAACAAGCAGATGGTTGACCCTGGACAAACTCCGCCATATGCCTCCAATACCGCATTCTTGCGGTTACTTCAATCAAGACAACATCGCTTCATGCCAAGTATAGCCACATGTGATAATCGGTCTCGCGACTAACAAATTTACATTTTGTACACTTCTGGCGCAACGTAGGACGTAAGTTTCAGCTCTTCTCCAACGATTGAGCAGCCAAGATATGTCTGTATACCACATCGGCTTCGGAGTGAAGCAGACGGAGCAATACTCCTTAATGCTTTTATATACTTGCACGCGAGCGAGCCTTGCCCGCGGTTCTTCAAGTATACTCCCAGGCCTTCGGCTATAGCATGATCATTCTGGCCGTAATGCCGCACGGGGATATACACTTTAACTCCAGGAAGCGTTTGTCCTTGCTGCATATCAAAATAGTAGAGGATTCCAGCTGTTCGATGAGCTTTTGGCTGAAGATCCTGAGCCGCAGAGAAGTCCTGTCTTTGAGAGAGAACGAGCTTCCAGAGTTTCTGAAGCTCGTTGAGGCCATGATTCAGATACAAGTGATCAAGTACTCCACCTAATGTCATAATTTCTCGAACGGAGTCGAAACAAGTAGACTGGCTTCTCATGTATATCTTGAGCCTCGATCTAGCTGGTGACATACAATCAATCGCAAGTATCTCAGCTTCAAGACCTGAACCTTGAGGAGACGTCCTTAAAAAGTTTCGTAGTATCGAGAGACCCGGGAATACTATAGAGGGCGAACATGCAGAGAGGTTCTGGATTGCCTGTGAAATAATGCCCCAGGTTGACATTCCCAACTCCACAGCTTTGAAAGTTGGGAGAAAGTATGCCTTTAGCATATCACCATCTTCGCCCAAGTCAACGGCGATAAAGGTACGCGACCGATGTTTCGAGTAGTCTGAACAATGACTAGTTTCCCCGATATGTTGGTTGTAGCTGAGAAGCTCTTTAGAAAAATAATCGAATAGCTGCAAATCACAGTTCGATAACAGACGCTGAAAACGATGAACGACATGAGTAGTTGCATGCTGATTGAGAGGATCTGCTGATGTTCCCGCGTACGGTCCGATAGGTTCGATGGAAAATCTGACCGTGGCACTTTCTCCTCCACAACCCCATTCCCAGCTCAGCTCGATTGGGGAGAAGTGATCCGTCATGAAGCTTTTCCAGCATCTAGGCAGCCCTTGAGCATTACTACCTACTCCGAGCTCCGGGATAACGCAGTAGTAGTAGAAGAAAAGTTTTTGGCGCTGAGCATCGATTGAATAGCCAGCTTTTTCGAGCAGGATGGCAAAAGGAACGCCCGTCGTCTTCCACCAAAATCGAAGATCCGAGTTCGCTCGCGGGAAATAACTGTTGAGTAGAGACCATAGTTGGGGTTCAAGCTCATGAGAACGAGTAGCCTTGGTCGAATGATATTGCTGTGTTGTTTGATTGCGATCCACCGCAAAGATGTCCATATTGCTGAGAAACGGCAGGACCGATCTGAGAAGCCTCAAGAAGAGTATAAGGCTCGAAATGTCTCTTTTTGCGCTCTAGCTTGTTATATATACCATCTCGGTTGCCGGTATTACATGTACGATGGAGAGGCGCTATTTTTGCGCCCAGATGATTTGAGTTTCGGAACACTAGCGCGACTAGGTACTGCCGCGGCCGGACTTTCCCGGTCTACGGACACTACCTTATTGCGTAAGGTAAGGTTGGTTGGGATGCGTGGGATCATCACTAGGTGTACCCGTGGACGCCTGAGTACCTTGTGTAGTCGTAGGTGAGCGATGCATGGAGGTACTGTACCGTACTGTACTGTACGTAGTAGGAAACATCTCCTAGCTCCCCTTCATGACTGCGTTATTCAAGCCTGTAGGCACTGAGGGAGATTAGTTGTTCCTTAGTGCGGGGAACAGCTACTAAGGTACGTAGATGTCTGTACCATGGTAATGTTTCCGTTTCCCAGGTATCCACGTTACGTTTGCTTCGTTCTAAGTCATCCTACAACGTACCTCTGCCTTTGATCCTCACATGGACCATCAGCATGTCTATCCCATCTTTCCGCGTCACAGAGCACGTTATCCCCTGTCAACACATTCGCGAATATCCTCATGCGGTCAAATCCGAGCCTGCGGTCCTGAAACTGGCCATCAAAGAATACCGACCGCTCGACAACATCAATGTCGCACCAGGCTCAGTGACCATCATCGCCACACACGCAAATGGCCTACCGAAAGAGACGTACGAGCCACTGTGGGATGACTTACATCGGGCTTTTAGGGGCAAGATCAGAGCCATATGGGTTGCGGATTGTTCTCATCAGGGAGCGAGTGGGGTCCTGAACGAGAGCATTCAAGGCGATGATCGTGAGTGCGAATGGATGATACGTTTCAGAAAAGGTCCCATCTGATGTGGTTTGTGCGGCCTAGCGAACTGGTTCGACCACTCCCGAGACCTGTTGTGTATGGTCAACCGTTTCCAGGAAGAGATGCCACGGCCGATTGTTGGAATCGCTCATAGTATGGGTGCTGCTCAACTGTATACAACAAACCATCAGCGCCTCAGACAATGACTGATTTCGGCGCAGGGTGCATCTCTCTCTGATACATCCTCGTTTGTTCCACAGCCTAGCTTTGATAGAACCCGTTATCCAATCCGGCTCTCCTTCTGGTCCAAACGCGGCTCTGCCAAGCAGTCTTCGACCAGATCTATGGCCTTCACGCAGCGCAGCGGAAGCTTCTATCCGCGGAAACAAATTCTTCAAACGTTGGGATTCTCGAGCCCTTGACCGATATCTTCAGTACGGTCTACGTAGGACGCCCACCGCTCTGTTCCCCACGCAAGCTGAGTCTGGTCCTGTCACGCTTACGACTACGAAACATCAAGAAGCGTGGTCTTATGTCCGGTCGAATTTTGTTTCCACGTCGGATGACAACAAAGCGCGTTTAGTGGCTCCAGATCTGGATGCGGAAAACATGACGCACCTCTTCCATCGCCCGGAGATGGTTCTGACGTTTTTAAACCTACCAAGCGTTCGACCGAATGTCTTATGGATATTCGGCGCCTCAAGTCCTATCAATACCTTGGCATCACAAGATGAGAAAGTCATACGTACGGGGACGGGTATTGGGGGCAATGGAGGAGCCGATGCAGGGAAAGTGGAAAAGCAAGTTGTTCAGAAGGGTGGGCATATGTTACCGTTCGAAAACCCGCAGGAATGTGCCTCGCTGCTTGCACCCTGGCTTGAAAAGCAGATCGAAGATTTCCAGACGGTAGAGAAATTTATTGGAGAGCACGTCAGTGGGAGGTCAGAGCGGAACATGCTGGCGGTTTCGGAGCAATGGTCAAAAAATGTACGGATGAAGCCCCGCGAGAAGAGGATCGATAAGCCAAACTTGTAGATTAAAATCTAGACGCCATCACAATCCCACGATTTACTAGCTTCTACCTGTCTGCAATTTTAGGGCAGCATCGTTCATATTCTCGAAAAGCAGCACGCATGGTTCATGCAACGGTGCTCTCTTTAGTTTAATGTACAAAACAAAGATCATAGTTGGTATATACAGTTCGATTTTTATTTTCCAGTACTCGGTACATAGCGTGCAAGCGAAGTAAACCCTTGCTCCACGTCATAGTGCCGTAACGACAGATCTACATCGATCGAGCGCGGTGGCAACGTTGTCTCCTCGTGAGCACTACGCTTGTCCTGCCTGCTCTGCAGTTCTATGCCCTCGGAGCTTGATTTGCCTGGAGGTTCGGCTTTGTGACGGAGGCCTTGGCTGTCATCACTCTTCGCATTATCTGGCGCGCGGGAAAAACTGGGAATGCGAAGGCGTGTTTTGAGTTCTTTAGGTGACATTTTGCGGAGGATAGGTCGAAGGGCTAGAAGACATGCAGCGATGAGGTACATGCCCGGTTCGATGATCGACCAGCCCATCAAAAGAACAGAAGCCCCTATGGTAAGTGGGATCAGCCTTTGCACTAAAGGAGGAATGGATCCGAGAGCGTACATGTGTTGTCGGTAAAAGCATCGTTGTGGAAGAACGTCGACATGCGGGCGCAGGAACCGATCAACCCACTAGATCAAAGTCTTTTATCAGCATATAATCGCAACAGTCAGCAGAGAAGTATTCCCAAGATTCACTTACACACTGCCTACCAAGAACACAAGTAACAGGCCAAGCTTACGGGTCATTGTGACCTTGAGATTGACTACCGTCGGAACAGGCAGAATGAGAATAATCAAATCGGTGACGATGTTTGGCACAGAGGTGCTTTTGTAATATGCTTCTATGTCAAAGCAGTGTCCACCTGGAATCTTTTTATCCCATTGGAATTCGAATGGGGTACACTGGAAGTTGGCAGCGATAATGTACGCAACCCAAGTCAGGGTTGTGATACCGAGCAGTACATAGCATGTTAAACGTGCGCCGCGGCTTGTGAATATCCGGAGGTATAGACAAAGCACCGATATCTTGGGGAGCGCAACAGATGTAAGGTACAGCCACTCCAGGGCATATAAGCTCTTCGCCCATGACTCGAGTTCAGTCGGGTGATACTTCAAGACCGCTGCCAAATGCCGGCCGACGCCAGCGTCAAAGACAGTGGCTACCGTGCAATCAGCGCGTTGTCCGGTCAATGAAGAGAAGTATCAGTACTGACTTATACACAGTATGCATAAGCCAACATTCGTGAGCCAGGCAGCGGGTATGAGAGCATCGTCCCACCCGAATCCAGAGGTCGTAAGGTGCCGAGCATAATATCGAAGGACGACCAGGACGGTCTCAAGTATCATGAACAGCGCGCATATAGCGATGAGCGTGTTCCCACCGTACTCATTCAGATATTCTTGGGAAACAGGTAGACCGGAACGTGAAGTAGACATTGTAGAGTAGAAGGCCACAAGAAATCTTCATTAGAAACAGAGAACCCAATCACCCAGTTGCCCAAGGTACTATTGCCCTAAGACTGACAAGTTAGGGTATGTAACCCTTTCCTCGCGGGGAGTGACGCGCATTTCCACCCTACGTAGCACGACGGTTGAATCCAACAAGGTCATATCCCAATTCAATCTCCCGCCGCCCGGAGCCTGCGTTCGACTAATTTGGCGAAAGAGGCGTGGAGGGAGGGAGGGAGGATCACGGTGATAGAAGGACGTTGCAACACCCACAAGGCTTGGGTGGTGTGTGGAGGGCTGCATGACGATTTAAGACGCGTTGATTGGCACGCCTATTGTGACCGCTCAATACTGTAGTTGTACTCCGGATGCGCATGACATGTGGTTGGCCAAGGGCCGCCGTGCCGTCGGCGTCGGGAACTCCGCATCGGGAGCTCTGCATCGGAAGCTCGGGTACGGTATGATTGGTTTCCTATTCATTTAGCTTCGTATGTTTCGTATCAATCCAGCGACTACAGTACCGATGGTACCACAGTAATCCTCACCGCCGTTCAGATGGCGCATAGTGTATTCCGTATTGAACCTTATACATAAGGTACGTAGTAGGTACCTTAGCGGAATTATGAGGAATGGCTCTACCGTAGCAGCACCGTAGTACTACCGTAAAATATTGTTACTGTAATTTCGAGTTACATCGCCTTTAGGCGGTCCTCTTAATGACACGTTATTATAAAATATACGCTTAGAATTTCTAAGCGACCTTGTAAAGGAACAGTTATGAAAATAAGCATATGTAAAATACAGTATCAGGTATCATGAACAATACCTGCATCATCCTCCTGCAATGCCTCTCCGTATTCACCCACCTTTACTCTGCACCCCCGCATCAACCTATCCATGGTGATCATGCGCATGGTGTACATGCAGCCCATGCGATGTGCCCCCGTGTAGAAATTGGCTGAATCGATCGATTCTGAGCTTGAAAATACAGAAGCGTTGATGTTGTCTGGAATACAGTCTACCCGAAGATAAGGCTTGGCAATATTGTAGCAGTTATCATGAAACTACACAGAGCTTCAGGTTCTACCGTAGCAACACGGTTCTATTTGATATCAGTGTATTATCTTTAAACGAATATTCAACTAGACTGTAAGAGTATCATTCTTTTTAATACTCGGTTATCATTTTGTCACATATATAATGAGCTACTGTAAGTCAGTATATACACTATAATACCGCCTTTAGACGGTAATCTGAACCATTACTGGATAGATACAGTTAAAGGAAACCATATATTTTCGCTAAGGTAAGGTAGTTAGCAAACGGGCCGCACTTCGGAAAGTGTCGCACGTTAGCAAGCAGTAATAACGCAAACCTTCCTAATGGCTTGATCAGGATGCGGGGCAAAAGATGTCGGCGTGAGGCGGGGTTGTCCGGACCAGCATATACACTGTACTGTGTACTGTGTAGATGCAGCCTTGCAGTGCAAAAGTGGATCTCGATCCCCTTTGCCTTTCCACTAAACGGAACGGTGTGCGGCGGTGGATCATGCAATGCCAGAATATCCAGATCCTGATAAGGACAAATGTTGCGAGTACCACAGTAATGATAGTTTCAAACACCGTAACAGAGTTACTGAGGTGGCTAGCTACCTCAGTACGTATGTTAGCTCCGCCGTTGCAGGTTACGTAGAATACCACGTTCGAGTAAATTACTCGCAGATTCGAAGCCGAGCTGACTTGAGAAACGGACAGCTGGTGAGGATCCTTGATGTAAAATGCCGTATTCTTTCATCGAATATGGCTTTGACACGAATGTACCCATCGACGGGTCCGGTAGAGCAAACAGTGTCGGAAAGTTTGAGATCTATCACAATTGGGTCTGGGCAAGCATCCTGCTGTGTTCTTTTGGATGCAGCTAAATGGTTTGTGAAACGTAGGAACAAAAAGACTCAGGGGCTTAGCAAGAGCTGCTCTACTCTTTGTAGAGTCTTTCTATCTCTGGTAAATAGAGTGAAAAGCTTGGCTGTCTGAGGATCGTGTCTTTTGCTGTTCGTGGTAGAGGCCTTTTTGCATCTGTAAAAATCACAAGGCTCCTCGTCAACTTAACATAATCAGAACATCGTTCGTTGGCCGTGGCGATGTATGGCCAGACATCTGTCAGTTTTGACTCTTTCTCACTTTCTGGGACCAAAGCATTCTCAAGGAGATCGATGATCAAGAATGGCCGTGGTCTCCCCCTTCCTCCTATAAGCGCGACTCTTACGTCCGGATGTTTCTCAATCTCTATCTCCATATCGGATGCGTAGAGGCCCTCTCCATGCGACAGAACTACCAAATCATCAGTTCTCCCCGAGTAGCGCCATAAATTTGGTTTGGAAGGATGCTTCTTCCAAAGATCCTTGGTTGGAAACTCGTCTAGATTTGGATAAACCTGAAAAAGCTGTTGCCAACGTGCAAACTCTGATTGTCGACGAAACACAAGCTCGTACAGTTCTTCCGTTCTTTGCTTGAATTGAATGCCCATGGCTGGACGAAAGCAGTAATAACGCCAATCGTCGTCGTTTCTGATCTGGATAAAATATGCGCCGGCTTCAGTGGAACCCATAGCTGGCTGAACCTTGCAGTGGCCCACTAACTGTTCCGCGATTGGCTGCGGGAGAGGTGCACCAACAAAGTAAACATATTCCAGGCTGCGTAAACCATTTACCCCTCGAGGATGGCGGCAGACGTCTTCTATGAGCGATGGAGGCAAGACCACTCCGGCGACATTGCCATGGTCGAGTATTTGGATAACTTGATCAGCGGTCGCTAAATCAGGTGGCCCAACAACGAGGACAGTGTTGAGGAATGTAGTCCATTGAAGAGCAACTGTCATACCAACAAACTGCGGCCGAGGTTAAACCAAGTGATAACAGAGGCTAGCAAGATATACTTACGTGAAGATGAGGTAGAGCTATGTAACAACGGGAATTTCGAAAGTGGTCGTTCATGGTCTCCTGATCTGTATCTGGCATGAGTTCTGCAGCATCGAACGATGTCATCATCCAATTTGTATATACGATCGGCCTAGGCAGTCCTTGGTCCAGTGTCAAGATTTCAGCACCCCCAACATTAAGAGCATAAGATCTTACCAGTGGTACCGGAAGTATGGAAAATCAGCCATGGATCCGAATTTGCCTCCGCCCAGGTTTTTCTGTAGGGAAACACAGGAGCTTCCTCTTTAAACAGCCACTCATCCATTTCTGGGATCGCCAACGATCTGACATCCGAATTGGTTCCAAGGATCGATCGAATTATCTGTCCAAAAGAAGAAGCGTGAATATATGTGCTGCATTTAGTGACGCGCAACAGATGCGTCTGCGCTTCTGGCGTTGCAAATGGTGAGGCCAGGAGTAGCTGATGTAGGAATCATGAGCTCGACAAATCCACGTTCGTGAGACAACCTACCTGCTTTCCGCACTTGACAGCTGCCAGGGCGAGAATAGGATATCTCAGATCCTTTGGTCCAGCGTAGGCTAACGTTTCGAATACAGCTGTAGTGTCTGCAATCGTATGTCTCAGCCACCAGGATGCGTGATTGACAGCGTTGGCAAGCTCCTTGTAGCTGATATCTCTGAATCCCACTGTAAGGTCATCGTTGTCCAATGGAGCTGAAGCCCACACTTTGCTTGGATCGTTGATAGCGTAAGAATCGATCATGCAGGCAAGTAATCGTTTCCCTCTCTCATCTCGGGACACCATGATTACACGACGTTTGAAGACAAATGTTGGAAATGTTTCTTGAGGTTGGTTTTAGAGGTCACTTATACAGGAAGTCCAATAGGTTTGGTCGTAGAGATCCTCTCAGAAGGGTGAAGCCCTAGCCTAGCTCATCTGCAGGAAAGTGAATAGATTACAAACGATCAATCGCGTCGAGAATTTGTAAACGGTAAAGGACCTAAAGAAGCATGTAAGATAATACACATGGTTTCCTGTTTCAAACGTGGCAGAGCCTTATTACACGTTCAGCATGTTACATATATCAAATAAATCTCTTGATTTCAACGACACGTATTTTGGTATGTTGCCCTTGATACGGAAGAGGTTGCGTTTTAGGAAAGGATCATCGATCCGGGGTCCACGTTAGGGCCACGACCTGCATTTCATCTGCGTCCTTGTTGGTTCATGCATATTGGCTGTAACGCTCAGGATTAGTGAAGTCAAGGAACGACTGCTCGACCACGCCATCGAGAAGACCTATCGTATGTATTTACATGTGTAATGTTTAGAAAGTAGTGTAACGTACATACCCACTGGAGTAGAAGGTATTTATCGATACTTAGTCAGCTTGAATTCACACCATAATTGCATCCGTATGGCATTTCGACCGACAGAAGTTAAGATGGCAAAATGCGATGGTTGAGCTGTCAATGTCACTGCTCTACCGTCGTACAGAAATCTAGACGCTCAGATAGCTTTCCTAGTATTCGGTATAACTCATTTTCAGACAAGTCGATAACGAACTCCCTATCGATCTTTGTTTGCAGCCATGTTAGAATACTCCACAATTGCCCTGAGCCTATCTCTCGTTCTCACCCTCTACGGGTTTGCAGCAGCTAGACAATATCTCATTCGGCAGAAAATTATTCATGAGCGTGGCTGCCAGCCCCCTCGCTCTCTTCCACAGAAAGATCCACTATTTGGACTTGATGTCGCCTTTCGAATGTTCAAATCATACGCGGGAGGGCAACGCAGCGCGCAGTTCAAAGAGCAGCATGAAGCCTTTGGATCCACCTTTCAGTCTATGGCTCTAGGTAAAACCCGTATATTTACTATCGACCCTAACAACCTTCGCGCCATTTTCGCCACTGATTTCAAGAACTGGGGCGTTCAGCCGCTAAGACTACCTTCTTGGGAACCATTCCTAGGCAAAGGAGTCATGGACACCGATGGTGCATTCTGGAGACACTCGAGAGATATGGTTCAACCTTTATTCAAAAGAGAGCAGATCTCAGATCTTGTTTCATTCGACGTTCATGTGATTAGATTTCTCGACTTGATACCCAAGGACGAATCCACGGTGGATCTGCAGCCCCTGTTTGCTCGTCTGATCTTAGACTTCACCACTGAATTCCTGTTCGGCGAGTCCGTCGAATGTCTTACGTCTGCTCCAAACCAAGCTGCCATGGCTTTCCTCGAGGCCTTCCACTATGGTCAAGCAGATATTGGCAAAAGAACGCAGCTCCCCTACTGGATGGTTTTCACCTACGACAAGAAGTTTTGGCAGGCGGCTAAGATCACACGCGATTTCGTTGATGGATACGTCAATCGGGCCATCCATCGCCGCGATTCCAAAGGTACTGACAAGCGCCGTAGATACATCTTGGCCGACGAGCTCGTCAAACAAACCAAAGACAAGCAGGACATCCGAAATCAGTTATTGAACACTTTCCTTGCCGCTCATGATACCACGGCTGTGCTCCTAACCAATGTGTTTTTCAACCTTGCTCGCAACCCAAAGGTCTACGCCAAGCTTCGTCAGGAGATCCTTCAAGTCAACCTGAAAGAAGCGAGCTGCGAGGAGTTGAAGAGCCTTCAATACCTCTGTAACGTCGTGTTGGAAACCTCTCGACTGACTCCAGTTGTGGGACAGAGTGCCAGGATTGCTCTCCATGACACAGTCCTTCCTACTGGTGGTGGCCAGTCAGGGATTTCACCGATCTACGTCCGGAAAGGTACCTCGGTTCAACTCAATTATTTTGCGCTACACAGGCGCCCTGATGTCTACGGACAAGACGCCGGGACATTTCGTCCTGAAAGATGGGAGGCGCTTCATGTTGGCTCGTGGGACTTCCTACCATTTATAGGTGGGCCGCGTGTCTGCCCAGCGCAGCAGATGGCTTTGATGCAGGTAAGGTATACTGTTGCCAGGATTGTGCAGAATTTTCGCAGCGTCCAAAATCGCGACCCGGTGCTCGAATTCGTGGAGCAGTATAGAATTACCTCTGACAGCAAGAACGGCTGCAAGGTCGCCATGACCCCTGCACAACAGGATCCGCTGAGCCGAGTCTAGAATCAGACCTCAGTCTAGTGATAGTAGATCATTAATCATTTCTGTTTATATCTTGTGTTGTCATAGACACAATCGTTACAGTATATTAATCTATTTCGAGTCTGTACTGGCAGCTTTAATTCTATTAAATTAGACATGAGAAGGCAGACAAGATGAAACGCGACTGATTGGTAAATATTCTATGTAATTTACCTGCTGGTGTTTGCGCATCCGGGTTTGGCGCCCCCTCAAATTGGGGAAAGCGTGCCGGCACAGCCCATCGCCGCTTTCCCAGTCCATAAATAATCGCCCGTCCCCCCTCGATTTCCATCATTCCTCCTCATCTCCTTTGTCTCTTTCGCCTGGGCTTTCTGTCGGCTCCTCGTTTCCGTCCCATGACCCTTCGCTCGGACCACAACCCACATCTGGGAGAAGCCTCACCTTTGCGATGATCGATTCTATTGGCCCAGTTTCCACGCCGCCCATCTGGCCCGAGACTTGTTTCTTGCGTTTCTGCTCACGGTCTCCCCCGTTTGAAGGCGCGCACTTTTCCCCTTGACTTCTTGGATCGCTGTCCTTCGCGTCCCTCACCTGCGCCTCCTAGAGTGATCCCTGACCTTCCTGTCTCTCTCTCTCAGCGTCCTCCTGTTTTCTGCCCATAGCTGGCCTTCTATTCCTCGCTCCATTAGCGTGACAACTATTGTACATGGCGTGTTGAGCGATCGTCATCGCCACGACAAGGGCGCGAGCAAGGTGAAGCCTGCTCAGAGCTATCGCCTGTGCGCCAACACCAATTGAACAAATGCCTCACACCATCCTGATCGTGTTTCCTACTTTGCCGTCGACGAATTGATGACATGATGCTGTTGCTAGCGGTCTGATGACATCTTCTGCCGAAGCCTGGCTTGCGGCAATTGAGCAGCCTCGTCGTATTCAGCTCGGCTGAGTTTCAGGCACCAGTTGATGCTGACGTGGCAGCGGCTTGATTGAGAGAATATGCATGTGCACTGCTCAGCACTGCCTGAATCGAAACTTGAGCTGTTGAAGAGATGACATTCTTCTGTGCCGTCCTGTGTCATCTTGTCGAACACTCTTCATCCTTGCGATCTGCATCGAAAATCCCTCAGCTCATGAAGAGATTGTCTCAGTCGTGCCGATGCTGAGCCATGAAGTCTTGATGAGTCATCGACGATCAGCTTTAGGGGAGACAGTTCGCGCAGTCTGAGCGCTATTCAATGTTCTGCGAGGCATTCTACGAGACATTCTGTGAGGTTTGATCTCTGAAGATATCGGCTGACTGCTACAGAGAAGACTTTCGAATACACATTCTGCCGAGAGATACCGCGCGTGAATTGAATGACAAGAGAACAGAGAAGGGGAAAAAGAAATCATTGAGAACTGAGCAACTCTTAAGAATTGCGTGTAGTCAAGAGAGAGCTTACGAAGGTTCAGAGAAACAGCGTAGAGATGATGTGACTCGCAATGAAATTGAGTGTATCTCTGTACAGAGAGCGACTAATGAGTCACGACATATAATTCATCTTGCGCTCTTCTTTAGAACAGGCAGCGATTTTCACTGTCTTCTTATTTACAAGATTTCCTCGCAATTTTATTCTACAATGACTGTCGTTGACATGATCTTCATTCACTTCTATCAATCATCGTCGATCACGAGCTCATGCTTCAGCCTAAAGTCATCAATCTGAGAAAGTGCTGACGAAAAACGCGATGCGATCTTACAGCGCGACAGGTGAAACAAACCTTTCGAGACGAATCGTCAGATCGAACCTCAGCTTCAAATCAAGCTGACTGAGAAAATCAGAGTCGAGAATGAAGGTATTTTTGAAATTCAGCGTCTTGAGAAATTCATCTAACGAATGCAGAAGACTCAGAAAGAGCTGAGAACAATCGAGACGACGACGACAGTAACATCAATAACGAGAAAGATCTTTACTTTTCATTCATCGAGTCTTTCAGAAGTCATCGCACCTCTTCGTGCGAAATCGAGAAGAACACATTCTTTTCACTGAAGAAGAGAATTGACCAAGCTTCGTCTGATGACGAATTTCTCGATATTGATCAGTTCTTTCGCTCTGACAGCTCTTGAACAGTCATGTCTGTTTTTGTATCACAGTTGACTTCAGATCAGTCTCAACTTCAAGACGACGTCGCACGATCATCGATAATTCAGAGTTCTACATCAATGACAGTGAACTCAATTCTTTCTCTGAACGTCGAGTCTATGAAGACAATGACTACGTCGAAGATTTGAGATTCATTCAAGCACAAAGCAGACATCGCAGGTTCGAATGAGAGTAGTGAAGTTGAGATTCAGAGTAACGTCATGTACGCTTCATCTTCAACGTATCTAATGACTACAGAACAATTATTCGAAGTTCTAGACAACATCGAAATCAATTGCGTGATCAATATGTCAATCATCAACTCAATCTTCGAATTCAGCGATGAGTGCTTCAAGTCACTGAGCAAGTCGGCAGTGATCTTTTCGGCTCTGAGTGAGCACAACTTCAAGCGTAAAACACAGACTGAGCGTTCAGATCAGTGTTTATGTCTCAATCGCTGTGAGCACGTCTAATGATTCTAGAAGACTTAATGATGATCGACGATACTGACGATAACAAGAGCGACACTAGTGATCATGATTGTTCTTCATCAAAGAAGCACAAAGAGCTTATCGCTTCATTGAAGAAATCGACTCTCAAGCTCGTATTCAAATATTCTTTCGACCTAGTACTCAAACATCAGGAAAACATTGCGAGCTCTTATTGATCGAGTGAGATTGATGACAAAAGTTCAGATGAGTGTAGAACGTGATTATTCAATCAAAAATTGAATTGCTGTCTGACATTCTACAGATGACTCAATCTTGATTCAGAATGAGAACACAAAAATCGACGACAAGAATATTTCTGCTGAGACGAAGAACAACAGATTCGAGATCGATACTGAAGACGCTCAGCTCAACGCATTCTGTTCAGCAGAACGATCAAATACTCATTTTCATTTGAATTCTCATGCAACGATCGAGTATCTTAATCGCTCATGCTCTTCTAGCATATCTTCACTCGAGATTCAAGAACGGCGAAGTGTCAAAAGAGACAATGACGACAGAAGATTGTCAGCAAAAGTCGATCTCGTCGACACTATTATCATCAGCTCATCTGTTCTTGAGCGATCTCAGAGTCAAGGTGATTCAGCACAAGCCGAGAAGCAGAAGTGAGTCATCAAAGAGATCGTTGACAAGAGACAGACGAGATGGGAAACGAAATACAAAGTATGCTGAAAAAGTTCATGACTGCTGCGAAGTGAGTTAGAAAATGCACGAAGATTATTACGAGAGTTTGAGGCAAAAAGTCGATCACAGCATGAACACAAACGAGGCAGATCGACTCGAACAGGCAATGATCGATGACTGTGCATACATTTATTCACTATCGCATAGCAGATGCGTGCGCTTGACGTACAGCACTCGTTCTCTTTATAGATGTCAATAAATCGTATTACTCTTTCTACTCTAGAAGTCGTTCGTTATTTCATCTATTTTCTAAGCGTCACTACTTATTTTCTCTCTTCTCTTTTCTCAACGACCCTTCGAGAATTCAATAGATAATTCTTCTCTTGCTACACATCTTCGATAGAATACGTCATTTGTGTAGTCTGTCATCATTCTTGTTCTTGTCAGATCATTCAAAAGACTGTTCAGTTCTGCGAGAGCATTCATCAGACAGTTGAGCTGATGACGTCATTTTATTCTTCATACATCTCAAAGACACAGAATATGAAGACTGAAGGCAGAACTGAGACGACTTCTCTCTGAATAGTGAGAGCGCTGAGCTTCTACATCTGTACGTAGTAGCTTACAGTCTTCAATCGATCTGATTTGTTGAACAGACTCAGATTTGATTCGAGCTTCGACTCTTCTGCGGGAAGTGCTTCAGTGAGGCTGGTGAGAGTCTTCTCGTTAGTTTCATTCTTAAGTGATACTGTCCGAGAATTTTCCACCACATTACACGACGGCTGAGTGTAATTCTCAGTATACACAAACTGCGCGAATCGCGCAAACGTGTCTTCATCTGTATTTTTCCAGACAGCAGTTTCTGTTTGAGCTTCTTTCATGAAGCTCACGATCAAATTTCGTAAGGTAGAGAACTGCTCTGCTACAAGAGCGATATGAATCGTCATGAGTTTTTGATGTTTGCCGATGAGAAACCTGAATACAGAGCTCTGAACAATTCTTCACACATCATTAGAAGACAGTCGATAGAAAGCATGAGCAGAATATACTTGTCATAGAAGATGAGCATCTTGATTTGATGACTCTTGACGATCTCTAATCGAACTCTATGATCAAAGAATTGTTGACGAACGCTTGAAAAGACATTCAAAGATATTTCTCCCGAGTGAGAAATGAGGCAGAAGAAGACACAACAGTAAGAAACAAGGTTCAAACATCAACAATGATATTCTTCGTATGTCTGTCGACTTACGCGCGATCGTACGTCGAGTGCAATTAGGCGATTCTATTAGTCATTCAAAAATGCTCAGCATTTCTTCTTGCGTTCTTTTGCATTCTAACACTTTCGTCATTCTTTCAAGATGAACGTCGAAGAGAACTTGATTTGAGACGATGATAGTGAATCGAAAGTATTCGCACAAGCTCAGAGTCAGAAGATGTGTGTTATCTTCAGATATTTTTTGAACCTGAAACTTTCAGAGACTCTTTCGAGTCGAATTGTTACTTGCTATCATGACAGAAGACGTCTGCGAAACGTTCTCAAATCGAGCTTCGATGCGCGAAGCGCTATATTCATCGATACGTGAAATATGAGATCAGTGCATAGAGCACTCGTCTGTCACGACGTCAAACGTCACTGTTGAGATCTACGAGGACGCAGAACGGCAGAATCAATGACGCATCTCTCACGAAAGCTTATACAAACAATACGTGAAATCGTTGTTGTCAGTAAGCAACATTTTCCGATGCGAAAAAGTGAAATTTCAAGTTCATAACATCATAGACTATTCACGCCTCGCTCAGATCAGACATCTAGGGGAAAGAAGCAGAACTGCAGTGATTCGCAGCTCTTCAAGCTCTAAGACTCTTTACGTTTTCAAAGAGATTGACTTTGATGCGTTTTCAGAGTCTCGTGCTCATTTTCAACATCAAAGAGACGTTTGTTATCATGAGATTCAGACCATTTTGTCGCTGTCAAAGCATTCTAACATAATTTCTCTCTCAAACATCTTCGTCACTGTCAGAAAGATCGACGACGATCAACAAGCCTTTATCTGTGACGCTCTGTATTCTTTCATGAAGCATGATACAATAGACGATCAAATTCAGAACATCAAGGCTGTCGAAGCTCATTTATCGCTGATCAACAAAGCAGCATGATGTTTTCAAATGACTTCGGCGATCGCTCACGCTCACTTCACGGCTCACACCTTTCACATGAACATCAAATCAGTCAATTTCGTTCTGAATTCTCGAAAAGACTTGATTTTGATCGACTGAAAGCAGAGTGAAGCAGCACTGTATATTCTCGCGCTCGAAGTCGACGAGTTTTGAGACGTCAAAGAGACGAGAATCGATTCTTCATATCGCGAGAGCGCAGACTCAGCAGAGCCGAAGTTGATGTACGAAAAGTACTAATTATTTCGTAGAAGTTTCAATATCAGGTACGTTCACTCTTCTTCAGAAACGCTCATCTCGCTTATCTCTGCAATCTTCGCATTCAATGTCATTGAGTCAAGATCATCTATGTTGAATTATATTAGAGATAGAGTTACATCTGATTTCGATCGCTATGATATATCTTCTGAGAGTCAACTCTCGATATGATGACTCTAGTAGTCTGTCTGAGTTAGTGTTGAGAACTATCATGCGAGTATTTTGAACATCAGAAATACGAGCGGTTTGAGATCGAGGCTGCAATGACGAGTTGAGTTGAAATTAGAACGAATCGCTGAGAGATTGTTGATGATGAATGATTCTGATGAGAGATATCAAGCTTGAATTTGAGAAGAAGACAGTGTTCTAGCAGCATGACTAAGAGAGCAAGATGAGCTTTTGTATAGATGAATATGCTATTGAGTAGTTGCTATGTAGTGATATCTGGAAAAAAGAAATATCAAAGAACAATATGTAGTAAAGTAGTCAGAAAAGACAGTAAGAATCGAAAAGATAATCGTAGAATAGAACGCTTTCAGTGCACACTAAATCAGCTCAAAGTCAACTTCATCAAAGTCAGATAGTTCTGTTCAGAATCAGTATTGAACATCGTCTTCGACTCATCTCATAGCATCACTTTCTCAAAGTTTGATAAATCACTTTCTTTTGTCGAGAAGATTTGAGATGTCATCGCAGTCTCTTTCAGATATTTCGATTCGACGCATATCAAGCAGTCAGAAGCGTCGATGTAGAGTCTGAATTCTGCGCTCTTGACGAAGACGTCGTCGCTTCAGACTTTGAAGCTGACGTCGAAATTGAATTGATCAATATTGCAGTCGTCGTTGTTATAGAATTGTACCCAGATGAAATTCATGACTTGCATTGCGTCAAGTGAAATGAATGCGTCAGAGCGAACGCATTGAGGCGCAGCGAAGATGTAGTATTGCTTGAAGATGTCGATATTCATGATGAAACGAAGTGAGAAGACGAAAGAGCTATAGTCGATTGTACTATGATTCTCGTTGTCTGCGAACTATTAGTTGTATCACATTATGTGAGGCGAGTAAATGACTTATCGATATCAAAATCATCGACTTTCACATTTTCGAAAGGCCTGAGACCTGAATTCTCACCCGTATCAGCTTCGAACAAGTTTCACAGCTGAGTGACGAAAGTAGTTGTCTGTGAATCACTGAAGAAAGCAGTTGTGGCATCTGCTTCATCAAGACTCAGAAGAACTAATTTTTCAAGATCTTGACATTTGATGATATTCTTCGCTAGATCTGAGCAGCTTAAAAGTTCTGTAGCATCTTTGAACGTCATCTCTGAGGTTTGATGACTGTCGCAAGCTGCGTCAAAATTCACGGTGAGATAGTCACCTGAGTCAAAGTAAGTGATGAGAAAGACTACTATGACAATATTGACGTTCGAGTCTTGACATAAGTCATCTAGAATAATTTGACTCGTAGCTTCAGTCTGATCGTAATAAACAGCAAGATTATCTGATGCTTGAGCGTTGAACTTACATGAATCAGTTGATGATGTGATAGAAATTGAGGCAGATGTAGCAGTTGAAGAGACAACGGAAGCAGAGATAGCAGATGTGCTTGTCGAAGAAGTAGATACGAGTGAAGCAGTGTCAAAGAACTTCTGACTTATGCTTAGCACGATGCCTAGACTTGATTGAAAGAGCTCTTCTTTCTTGATCATGAGCAGCGTCGAGCTACTTTCTGTAGTGCTCAGAGAAACTGAAGAGAGTATTGAAGAGAGAGCTGAAGCGTTTGTCGACATGACAATGTCAAGTCAGAAACTTATTCATTCATCGTAGATCTGAAATTCTTGTTTCAGCTCAGCAATCTTGAAGTCTGTTTCACTTGCTGAACTGAATCAGAAGCTCATTCAGTTTCGAAAGATAGTACTTTTGAATTGAAGCATTTGCAACTCTTGCAATGAAACTTCTACAGAGTGCACGTCGACTCTTCGATGATTTGTAGCTCGTTGAACGTTCTTGACAGAGAACACTCTGAGCATATGTTGATGATCTAGCGATTGACGATGAAGTTGCGCATAGTCAGCGACAGATGTCAATGCATGACTAAGGAAAGAAATAGTCTCTAGAGCAGATAGGGAAAAGAAACTGAACAACATCTTAGTACGAAAATCGACGCAGTCAAGTAGAGATCGAATGTCTCTTAAGAAAATGACGAGTCTTATAGACCTTGAAAGACCCCTTTCCGAAGAAATAGCATGATGAACGTTCACAAATATTACAATGAATGCTGATGTATCATTCATGATCGAGAGCGTCAGAAATGACAGTGTTAGAACATTCAGAAGTGTACGCTCAAGCAATGACGTAAACAGGTAGATCTGACTTCAGAATCTTATCGCATTTCATGCCTGAACAATCAAATATTTGAGAGGTTGAATTTAATGTGGTTTGAAGTAACAATAGTATGACGATGCAAAAAGTAATAAGCTTCGACCACTCACTGTTTAGTCGAGACACTCTTTAAATTTCACTTCGCTAAGTGCTCATTACTTTTTGCACTCTCTGATTGCTCTCTCTGATTGCTCTCTCTGACTACTCTGTCTGACTACTCTCTCTGTCAGCGGCTCAGTTAGATAAGCGCTGAGCACTAAGCGCTTCGTGATCATTGTTTTCTAAGTTCATTAAAAAATCGAACTGTCTCAACCCAACATTGCTCGATCTCTCAATAGATTGTGTAAATCTCTGGTCAGATGACGCATGCCGATATGATAGTCTCGACACTGCTCAGATATCAAGCTCAAGTGAATTGCTCTGAACAATCATCTTCGACTCGTCTCTCGCAAGCCTGAACGCTGAGTCGAAGAATTCGAAAAACGGAAGAAAAATAAGAAGATCAGAGAGCATTATTTTTCCCTATCATCTAGATGTCGAGCCTTATGTCAATCTAATAGAAGCGAGTTCTTTCAGTAAGACGACGACGAAAATAGAACATGTGAAACTCAGTTCAGAATCTTTGAGCAGATCATTCGATCATGAAAAGTGAAGATCTTCAAAGCTGTGAAATTATCACTCTTGAAGAAGTCTACGGAAATCATCACTCTGTCGTCTTTCAATTCTCATGAGCATCTGCAGCATTTGCATCAATAAATGTGATTTCGACTATATCAGCTACGAAAAGGGAAACTCGAATGCGATGAGCCGTTCTAGTTTCAATTCGCAAATTCTCGAGATTTCTTCTTCTATTATACAAGGTCACTCAACTTGCGAGCGCTGGCCTTTACGCTGGCTCAGGAAACTCAGAGCAAAGAGATTCTCCCCATCAAAAGATCACTCTCGATAATTTTCACCACGACACTAAATTCTCAGCTTCGCCGTCTTACATCATAGTTAGTTCAGTACCATCATCTTCTTCGGCTCTCTCAATCGTGTCACACCTCTCATTTTCTTCAAGATCGTCATCGAACGCTATCAAGAATCACTTCTGACCATCATCTATGTCACTCGTCGTCGATGTCTCTATCAAAATTAACGCTCTCTCTTCTTCATAGACTCTGCTATGAGCAAGTCGATTTCTGACCCTTCTTGCTCAATATTGATTCGAAAATTCATCAAATCGTTTCAGTAAGAATGCTTTTTTGTCAACTGAAACGACGAGAAGTTGAATCATATTCTCATACTCGTTCTCAAAGATATCAAGTATTCGTAGAAACGAAAAACTCATTCTTTCGAAGATCACTCGCCTGTTACTAAGAAGTTGACCATTCAAGAGAAAATCTAGGTCGATCAGATAGTCATCTTTGACGAGTTGCGCAGTATCGTTCGAAGTGTAAGAAAGAAGTCGTTGATGACACACTAAGACAGCTAGAATCAATGCGAGCTGCTCGATTCTTTGAGAATTTCGAAGATCTTCAACCAATTGTTGATACAGCTTCAAACCGTCGACTGAGCTTGCTCATTCACTAAGTACTCGAAGAGACTGACCGTGAACTATTGAGCTCCGAGTGAGAAGCAATAGTACGTTGTTCTCTGACTTTCGAAGAAATGAACGTTGATGATAAATTTGCTCGCTGCCTTTCATCAGTATTACTCTTCTGTATTCGCAGAAAGACGACTTACAGATGTATGCGAACTAGATTCACCTGCTCTGAGCCTAATCTGCATAGAACATGCGACGGAAGATTCTAGCAACATTAGCATTAATTAGGCTCGTTCTTTCAGATATCGTACCAAATATCTCTTCGAAAAGTCGATGAGAAGAAAGTTCATTAATTGCATACTTCATTTCACTGTATTCAGCGTGCTGATATCTGAGTCTTCAGCGAAAATTTCGGATTTCGAAAGCGCATCGTGCATTTGCTTCGAATCAAAACTTTCAAACGAGTTTGTATCGACGATGTCGATAAGAAGATCAAATAGATTGACGTTGTCGCTGATCGAATGTTCTGAGTCGAGCGCATGTTGTCGACGTTTCACCCTATCGCCAGAAAATTTCAGCAGACATCGAAGTAGTGAAATGTTGTGAAGCTTCAAGTCTTCTAACATCTTCATCGATGTCTCGATCTCTGATGCAGCCTCGAATAGAACTCTACGACTCTTTCAGAAAGATTGAAGCAAATCGTCTTCGTCTTTTGTCAGAAGCTCGAGAGCAAGACGAGAGTCATAACTTTTCAGCAAGTTCAAATCAAGAAACACAAGACATCGCGTAAACTGTTTGCGAACTTGAGAATCAGATCTCTAAAGAATGTTAATGAAATTTCTAGCTCAATGAGCGAAGAGTCTATCAAGATGTCGTGATTTAGAATGACTCTTTCAAGTGATATTGCTAGATCATTTGATCGAGCAATATCACGATAACATTTCTCGAGTTCTCGATCGCGCTCAGAACGAATCGCATTTACAGCGTTGAGAAGAAAATGAGCATGAGCTCTTCTTGTCACGTCTCAGATATCATGAATCGATATGTCTTTCTCTGTTGACGTCGTTGAATTATAGTCGAGATTTAGCTCGAGCTCATGAAAGAATAGCCATGAAAGATATAGACTATGAACAGCAACATCGTAATATTCGTCGTCATTACTTTTTTCAGTAACGTTGATTTTCGACTTTGATCTTACTTGATATCAGTTGAAATTGCTTGACTCGATTTGATTCGCTGATGCGCAGTCAAGCTTTCATGACTCATTTCTTAGATTCGTACTAAGCTTCTCGACGTCAGATCGAATCGATTCTGAGATCTATGAAGTTGTGTGAATTGTAAGTTCTTGAGAAAGATCAGAGCGTTCTACCTTCACATCGACTTCTGACGAAGCTCACGAATACTTGATCTCATTGATGACTTGAATATACTTGAACTCTGATCACGCGATTCTGAGCTCAGGCGTTGAAGGCGACGCTGAATTGACTACACGCATCTCGAGCGCTGAACGATGAAACAAGGCAAATTCATTAGGAAAAGAAGGCAACGAGCCCTTCTGAAATACTTTATAGGCAAACATGCATGCACGTTCATGCAAGTCGCGCAGTCTTCAACATTTTGTGATATGGCTTGCAGAAATCACTAAGGCAGTATTGAGGATGTGAACTTACACAGAGCATCAAGAAGGCGTGAAAGAGTTCGAGAATGCAAGCTCTAGTTCGTCTATGTTGCGTTTCTACCTGCAAATTGCTCTGCAGTTAGCAGAAGCTTGGTGATACGTAGAGATCTATGACTTTACGACTCTGCTGTTTTCACTTCAAGCCTCTAAGCAGAGTCTCTACAGTCGGCTTGAAGCGACTCGATTTTAGAGACAACGAAATTCTCAATTGCTTTCTTGATCGCGAGCATTTAAAGCTCACTTTAACATCTTGTACCAAGAGTTTCATCTTGTAGCATTGCTCTGAGTATGCGTAGAAGATTGAAGCGAATTCGTTTTCAAGAGTCTTAGATGTAGTAGATGATGTTGTAGAACTTACTCAGCTGACTAAGCGTACGCTAAGCGTCTAACTCGACTTGATTCGATCTATCGTCGTTTCAGATATGAACTTGACCATTGATTCAGCAGATCGAATCTGAAATTTACTTGATCATTGATCTAGCAGATCGAATTTGAAATCTACTTGATCAATGATTCAGAAAGAAATCAAGAGATTTTGAAAAGTGTTTGACTCTTTCTTACACTGACTCTTTGACTCGTCGATCAACAAACTTGTTCGTTAAGTTGAAGTGTGTCTCGAAGTTAACTAAGAAAATTTCAACTGATTGAAAGCTGCAGTCAGAGAAATCTTTCAAATGAATCGAGCATCAGTGTCAATCATGCTCGATAGTCATCAGACTGATATTACGATTTCGAGCTGCTTCTGTGCTGTCATGTTGTCTTGCTGTCTTATTGTCTTATCTCATTATCAGTCTTTTAGTTCTGTATTCTACTCAAAGTGCATACTTGATTTCAGCGAGATCAGTACAGTCTGTAAAGCAGCGAAGTTGACTGAACAAATGAAACTGACAAAGAAATTTTTGCAGATGACGAATTTCTCTGACGATCTCATTGATCACATGATCGAAGATATCGAACCTGGTAGCGCGTGATTGAACGACACTCATTTAGATCTCGTCAACACTACTTCTCTGTTTGACGATGCTTTGAGCTTACAATATCACATCGCAATGAATGAGAATTCTGATTATATGATTGTGTCAGAAGTCATTCCTCAAGATCATGCTCAGAGAATAGCGAAAGGCATACATGAAGAGCTTCAACCTATCGAATCGTTCGATAATCGGTTTGTATATCAAGTCACTTCACTAGCGCATGAAATGATATTCAACTTTACCAAGGTATGATCTCTATCTGTATAACGCACATTTGAGCCTGACTTGAAAAGAATCACATATCTAAGCTTCAGAAATTTACCGCATCGACATCTGTATCACAAAAGTCATGAGCTGCCGATCTCGACATCTTTCGTTTCAAGAAGTCACATTTCATATCTAAGATCGTCTTGAAGAACATGATCTTTGTCACTATTGCTCTCACGCAACTCAACGTCAGCAATGACTGATACACGTTACTGAAAGCATCTCATCTACAGTTGTCATCTGTGCCGAAATCAGACTGAAGAAAAGTGAACAAAGAGCTTGCATCTGATGACGTGATTATCTGACGTGAAGATCTGACAGTGCTCGAGTCGAGTGAAAGAGGTGGGAAATTCATAAACCTAACATACGATGTTCAAAGAGACTGAGCGATGATATAACAAAGAAAGGAAAGTGATTTGATTTTCTTGAGCAAAGTCTATATCTACAACAAGTCTTCGCAGAAACGACAGCATTTCACAATTTCTTCAATCACTTGACTTCGTTGAGACTCAACACTCACAAAGAAGAAGTAGCTGCATATATCACGAAGAAAAAGCGCGAAGATCATTTATTTCTGATCAATCGCTCTGCGGATGTCTGTAGCTGTCTTGTATTGCTCAAGAAATCGTATTCAAAGTGAGAAAGTGATGACTGCATTATTCAAGTTTTGTTTCTCTAAAAGATACACATCTGCTTTAAAGTTTCAGTCTTTTCTTGATCAAGAAATCGTAGTCGCAGTTATGAATTGATACATTGCATTATTTCAGTCTTTCGTTGATCAAGAAACTGTATTCGCAGTCGTGAATTCATATCGCTTCTCTGAAGAACGCGAATATGTTTCACTAACTCAGTCTCTTGTTGATCAAGAAATCGTGTTCGCAGTTGTGAATGAATATGCCGCATTATCTCAGTGATCTATTATCAAAGAATTTATGCTCGTAGTCGTGAAGTAATCTTGTTTCTTTAAGAGATGTAGATATGTTGTATCACTTCAATCTCTCGTTGCTCACGAAATTGTATTCGCAAGCAGAGATTGACCTTGTCTCTCTCAAGAATGTGCAGTTGCACACAAAGTCTTGCCTTTCGTCTTTTCTTGAATACAATTACTGTTTGATGCAAAAGACTGCTGAGCTTTCTCAGATTCTCGATCTTGAACGTTCAGATGATCGTTCTTTCAAATAACTTTCTTCAGCTTAGACTCGATGAATTCTTCTTGCGGTATGAAGGCATTTTTAAACGTTCTCAGGCTACAAAGAGATTTCTTCTTATGGTTTTTGAGATCGGCTGAAGTCGTGAACAACTGTCGACATTTCGAACATCGTTTTCTGTTCAGAACTAGTCAGAGAGTTCGATGAGATTCATCTTTGATAAGTCGAGCATGTCTTCGAAGATGATTCGTTCTTACGAAAGTTTTAGAACACGCTGAACATTGAAGTCGCTTTTGAACGACTGAGATACGCGCAATCTGCTCGTCAGGTTCGTCGTCTGTGAAATTCGAAGCCTGTGCACTCGCAAGTGAAATTGTCATCGACGTCTCGCGACGCTTGCTCTCTCTTGAGTTGCTATTCATCGTGACAAATTCTTCGAAGTCGTGAAGACTAGGTTTGCCGTTTCTTTCAGTTCTAGGCAGGAACGATTTCGATCGAGCAATGAAGCTGCTTTTTCGCTTTTCACGATTTCTAGAAATTACATCAGTGATACTCTCGAATACACATGAATTCGCTACTAACGTTGTTTCCCATCATATGTCATACATATTCATTTCGTTGACAATTGCGTGTAAACGCTGCAAGCAGAAAAAGTACAGGTTCTCGCTCGAGCTCACATCATCGCGTTTTGATTCTTCGAAGAATCAAAATAGTCTGTCGATCATCTAAGCTCGCTTGCAAATTTCAGTCAATGAATCATGATCGATACATCTTGTCGTTCTTTGCTGAAGGCACGCTGTATTAGACGCGAATTTATCGTCTTCAGCCTCAGTCTCGCTCGAAATTTACTGATTCAATGATCAAGTAGATTTCTAATCTGAACTATCTTCTACTTGCTCACATTTTTTTGATGTTGACTCATCTTATACATACTCTCTAAAAGTCGATCTAAAAATGATGATCTCGAATTCTATCTTAGATATATTGACTCGTGCCTTTGCAGTTAACGATCGTACTGGCTTGTTCTTCCTGTTCGTCTTTTTAAAGCGTTCAAATTTCTCAATGTGTGTGATGCAGTCTCTCTTCACCACATCTAACTTTTCAAGGCAAGACTTTCTTATTTCATTCTCGAATTATTTGAGTCGCACATCTTCTGTTGACAGTTTTCTACATACGCATCGTCGCATCGTTTTATTTCGATCAAAGAATCAGTTGTCTTTCAACAATGTGTTCATCGTCTATCATCATATCATGTATCTCACTGTCTCATGCAGCAGAGAAAATCAAGCTATCATTCGCAGAGATCGAGAATGTCATGCATTCTCGAAACTCTTCGTCTCTTGATACTCTAACATCACTTAATTTTTCACAGATCATTAGAATTTCTCAAGCAGAGTCTGCTCTTTCCCTTCAAGATGATAGCTTGAACGAGATCGCGAAAACAGTCGTATCGTCAATCTTCACTAGATCTTTCACATCAACAAAGCTCGATGCACTCGTGCTTGTTGAAGCTTGTCTATCTGAAAGACTATCTTTTTGCTCGCGAGAACTCAGACGTGACGAGTCATTCGTTGCAAGCGACTTCATATTTGTTTATGAGCACGACGCTTCTGACGATCAAGAGCGTGATGATGAGATTATCTGAACTTTTGTGAATTTCGATGACGTGTTCGAGATCTTGTGCTTCACTGACTCAAGTGAACTAATGAAGAAGAGAATGAGTGTTAAAGTCGATGACACTCTTCATCACCTCATCTTCTACTACATGCAATGAGATATCGTGAACGAGCTGTTGAAGTCACTCACGCGTCTTCTTGATTTTCAAGATACGATACTACGCAACGAATTAGTCGCTCAGAAAAACATGCAGTTCTTGTCGTCGATGAAGCAGTTCCGATTGAATTTAGAGATTTGACATCACATCTGATTTCAATCGAGAAACTGACACATTTCAGGCATTAGGTACGAGGCAAATCAGATTCGTACAAATCGTCGTCTTTCTCATTTTAAGCTGAATGAATGAAAAGCATCATCAAATCTTTCTTCAACAACGAGTACAGCTTCTGTTTCCAGTCATTCTTATCAACAGAGAGTATTGATCTGCGCTCTCGACCCTGTCTATCTTCGACGATAAAACATCAGACAAACTCATATATCAGATGAGAGCGTTGCTCTCGGAACTTCTCTGAGTCTTCGCTGAAACGAGCATGTCTCAATCTATGAAGTCGTGTCGAAGATTTTCGTCACTACAGAACATATGCCTCTATCTTGAAGCATTTGAAGTCTCAGATGATTCTTTAGAAGCGTTGCAGCCATTTGATGAAATCAGGCTTGCTCAGACTCTTCTAAAGTCTCAACTATTCGGCAATAAAATCGTCATACAGTCGCAGATGATAGAATCATGAAATAATGATCTGCGAACGAAACTGTCAATCAATTGTGTTCGAAATGATATGATAAGTAGAGTGAGATTATTAGATGAATAAGAACTGATTGAGAACAGAAATTGTCACCAGCTTTTACCACGATATTTAACGATATGAACGTCGCAGATCGGGAAGCAGTTCGCATAGACGTGTTAGTGATTCATACTCTCTATAATTCAAGCATTTAGTTAACAGCATCAGTGAACTCAGTTGCGAAAGATTTTCACGCTTCCGAAAATCAGAACACTGCGAGCATTTGCTTCTTCTTCAATGTTACTTTCGCTTCGTCGACAACTCAGTCACTACAATGCTACAAAACTGAACAAAGTCAGAAGAAGAAAAACGTTCGAGATCTCAGCTGTTGCAATTCTTTCAAACCGCGCTGACGTCTGAAGAATTGACTTTGAGCATAGCTGTTATGCTAACGCTCTGGTGCCTCAATTCACCTGCGAACGCTAGCACGTCGCAGTCGCGATCGGCAAATTTGATACGTCTCGCTTATTTTCTTCGCAAGCTCAACGACATCGAAGAAAGCTATTCTTTTCTCCTTCAACTACTTTGATCATTTTGGCACGCAGTGACGAGCATAGACAAAGAAAGATCTGTTTCAATAATACAGTTTTTGCGAAGCGTTGCAGAGATTGACGAGAGTTCTTCATCGAGCATGAATGAGGGTTTAGATGACTATTTTGAGACTAGAATGCTTGCAAAGAGTCATGAAGATGCAGAACAAGTCAGTGATGCAGTTCTTGACGAACTCAGCAATGAGTTTTTCTGCTTGAACGAGTCTTTCGAAGCGTAACGAGTCGATTGACTTGTCACATCGTTGTCGACAAGCCTTGAATCTGCGATGCGAAACACGAAAGCGATTATAGCATGTTGAAATGCAAGTTCTGCATTGATAATCTAAGATGAGACGAGATGAGATGTGAAGCGTGATACATGTGAAATCGCTGACGTCGTTTGAGCTTATCATTATTTGATTACCTGATATGTAAATGTGTAAATATTTTCGAACTCTGCACTCAGTGTAGAAACTCAATATTCAGATACGAGGTTTTTCGAATAAGAAATTTGTAGCAGCTTGAACAAAGTGTCGAACAAGCTGATGATGTCTAAATTCCGGAAATGTCTCATGACGCAGTGAGACTGAAGAAGAATAATTCGAGCTTCGATCGTCATGCGCAGTGTCATGCATAATCGGCCAGAATATCATGGTCTAAGCAAGACGTACTTGACACGACTGTGAACGTAAGTGCGACTGAAGTCATCGAACAAGCTTGATCGTAGAATAGGTAAAGTTATAATGATCGCTTGACGAGGCATTTACTCTACGCAATTCATTATTCTCAGGCGGCCTTCATAATTGTTCTGAAACTTAGTGCGCATTCGCATTATCACGACGTAGTCTTATGCTTGGAACATTTTCCACCTTCTAACGTATCACATTCATCTCGATGAAAAGCTCTTGATTCTTCTTCAGCGTTGATATATCTCTGGGGAAAGTCTTTAAGCAGCTTCAATGCAAAGAACTGATTACTTAATAAGTAAATCTATCGATCATCGAGTCAAAAGAACGCTTTGATATTTCATTCGATTCTGACATTCATCTTCATATCTTGCTCATGTCTCAGCGAGATGACTACAATTGATCTAACGAATGTCTTAAAAAAGAGACTGTCATGCCGTTTATCAAATTCATGACTGAAAGTTCTAGTGCAACAGTATTCAAGTAAGTCTGTCGACAGCTCTTCTATCTTGACGATATTCATCTTCTAACTATTGCCAGTACAGTACTTTCGCAGCTGTACTTCAACGAGACTCTAAGATCATTTGATAATTCTTTTTTCGATATTGGGAAGATTCACTTCTCTTTGAGAATCTTCATCGCTTATTCTATCACAGATCAATCAGACTACTATTGATTGAATAACTTCATGACATCTTCTTATAAAGCGATCGAAACAGGTATTCGAGATTGAAATGTAGTTGAGCTCTCAAATCTTTCGGCTGAGATACGCTCTCAGCAGCGACCATCAAATCGTGATGAATTCGACCGCTCTCATCAATTTCTTGATAGATCATTCGTGAAAGTCGTTACTGCGCAGAAGCAGAATCTATTTCATCTTTCAATGAATCTACATGTGAATGAACAAGATGAGATACTGTCTCAAGTCAACGATCATCTTTCTAAGTGCGTCTTCGATTTTGTCGCTAAGTATCAATTTTCTATTTCGTTAGAGTCGAATAAAAGGTCAGTCGAAATCTCAGCGAATCGCGAATGAACGAAATGAGTATACTTACTGAAGAGATTAGCAATCAAAAGACGAATACCGGCTCGTGTGCTATTTCATGATCAGATCAAACAATTGATCATCGTCTTGAAGAATTTCTTGAAAATGCGACATGCTGTCAAGCATCAGTCGAGACTTCTTAAAGATGATCGAAATGTTCTACAGCTGATTTCTGCCGAACTTCAGGTGATTCAGATACTCAAAGATGTCGTCTGCATGAAGCTTCTTGATAATCTCTACGTTCAGATCGAAACCAAGATTCAGCTTCGAAAAGATCGAAACGATCGAAAAGACGTTTCTTTTGATCTCGACTAGACGCAGATATTCAGACATATCAAGAGAGAAGAAGATGTCAAGATTGAAAGAGATGATGTCGTGAATGATAGAGAGAATGTGCTTGTTGAAGTGAATAGAAAGAATAAGAAGTATTGAAGAAACAACGCGTTAAGTATCGCTAGGTTCTGAAGTTTGATGTCGACCGTGACAAGTCGTGTCAGAGCGCGAATCGCTTATGCAAACATGTGCTACTATATGCTATTCAGATTTGAAGAAAACAAATCACACAGTTACTGAATGATTAGATGAGCGAGGTTTAAGCTTTAACGAGAACAGCTATGCGCGTACTTTTAAATGCCTAGCAGTGTTTCAGACAGGCGTGATTGAGTACATGAACAGCTCATGAGCGAAGAGATACTTCGTCACAAGGTTTCTTAGAAAATTAGAATTTAATAACGTTGATTTTGCCGTTATCGCAACAATTTCGATGTGAGAGATTTGATTATTTGTTATCTCATGATTCATTCTCTTCTGCATTCTCGTTCAGGTCGTTTTGAAAGATCTTGTGAATTTCCTTGCTATATTGACTAAGCTCTTTAACGCTACGAAAGATTCGTACTTTTTTGCCTTCGCTGTTCTCGTCATTGCGGCCTGAGAAGATAATGAGGACATGACTGACATCTGTTGAACATAATTAACTACAGGCGAGTCAAGAAAGAGTTAAAGTAGCTCGCTTAAGTTTCTGTCACTACAGATCAGATAAACGAAGCACTACAATGACGTATGACATCTTTCTGCGAAGCTCTTCGCTTCCCTATCGACGAGGCTATCAGCCTTCTCTTCTCTTTCGTTCTCATAAATATTTCTTTTTCAAGTTCTTCGACGATTCGTACCTTTCTTCTGTACCTTGAACCCTATCGAAGCGCAGCTTCGCATGTTTACGAGATATCAATAGGTGAAATCGAATGACTATTCGATTCGAGAAAGACAATGCACATCTTTCTGAATTTGATGAGATCGAGATGAGGTTCAGAGATTCGAAGACGAGGTACGACGGTCGTCGACAAGCACAATCTTCACTAAGCGCGCGATGCTCGAGTCATTCGTCTCTTTCAGTGATGAGGCAGACGTTGTTATCAATGCCTCAGCCCTCGCCGTTGCTTCGTATGCTCAGAATGTCTCACAGTCTTCGCATCGCGCCCTCTTCGACAGAAGACTGCGTCAAGTATTGTCTTGCTCAAGCCAAGTCTTCTTTTCAGCGATCGTCTCTGTCTGAGCGCTTACGCTCTCGTTTCAAGCTCTGCTGCCGAAGAGTGTTGAGGCGAACGGCTTCAGAGATGATCGATGGAAAGTTCTGAAAGAATTTTCTTTGGGGCGCGATTCAGTTGATGAGTGTAGCAGAAAACTCAGCGCGAGATCGAAGAGTATGTGGCATTGACGACGAGCTATCGACGAGGGTTGAAGACACTCTGGCGAGAAATATGAAGAACTGAAGTAAGAAGTCTATGATGAGTGAGCTGTAGTGCTTATCCGTACATGATCGCTTCGCACGAGCAATCTGACGCGACGAGATTGTGAAAGTCGATGAAATGCATCGAGTTTTCGTGTAGATTCTCGCAGAATAGACATCAAAATCTGTTGCAACAGTGACAAAACGTTCTCTTGTCGAGAGCATCATGAGTTAAGAGAAAAAACGATGATGAATGAGAACTTGAGCGCTTTTGACTCTAGAAAGATCAAGTGTGATCGACGAGAATTTCATTGATGCAAAGATTAACTTACGAACTACAGCTCGAGATATTACTGATAGTTTCACTTCATATGAAAGATAAATATTGAGATAAGAACGTCGAAAGCGATCAAACCTCTAGATATCAATGTCGTGTAATAAATGAATCACAAAATTTGATTTGATTTGATTTGATTTGAATTCATACATTCTTGTGACATTGATTTAGGCTCGACTCATGAGGAAAACTATGCTATGTGTATCGAACGAACAAAATTCTCTGAGAAAGAAAATCGCTCGTCGACTACACAACGACTTCACGTCGTCGAAACAATAAAATTGACACTGTGTTATCAATAATGAATCTATAGCTTCTATTCAGCGCGTGACGCTCGAGTAAACTCTTACGATTGCCTGTGCTGTTTGTTGTAACGCATCGTCTTTGCTCTGCTCTTCATTGACGATATTCTATACAACGATGTTTCGATTCGATTCTCGATTCGAAGATGAAGAACGTTTCTTTGCACTCGTGATGCTCGTGATTGTAACGCAGAAACTATGTTCTCTTGCTCAATGATTGTCATTCATTGAGCAGAGAAATGTGTGATGAAAGAGAGGCGCGCACGATGAGAAGATAAAGTGTGATTGTACTGAATAATTCTTTCCTTCTCTTGATTTGACTTGTGTCACGTAGACGTTGAATAGATTGTTAGTATAGACGTGCGATCGCAATCGTTCGATGCTTAGCTGATCGATAGTAGAGATGCGTTCTGATCGTTCTCATGCGCTCTCGATTTTCCACGTAGATAGATGTATGACTTGACGTCAAGTAAAGAAGGTGAGCTCAAGTCTTCTCAGTATATCAGCGTGATCGACGAATCACTACTTCTTCGAACACATGTAGTCACAAACTCAAGACTCATCATCTGATTCGTCTATTCTACCTGATATCTTTTCATCAATTACTCGACGACACTGTCGATGTGATGAAGACGTTTCAATATCGACGCAGTCGACGAATCGCAAATTCTTCGATCACTTGTAGTCACGACTCTCAGACTCTTCACCTGAGTCGACTATTCTACTAGTAGTATCTTTTCATCTCTTACTGACATCGACATGTCATTAATCTTCTTCGTAGATCGATTGTGACTGTTAGGAAGAAATGTTGTCGCGTGAGTGAAAACTCTGCACGGCAGCTTTCTTGATCACGCAACGTTCTAACATTGTTCGAACTGCGTCGAATTGAGATCTCTTGACTCTTCTGACTTCTATTCGAACACAGAATAGAATCAAAAGATTCGTAGTCGACATCACGTACAGATGAATCTCGTTGTCGATCAATCACAAAATTATCTGTTTTTATTAATCTAATCTAGAAATACTCACACAATCTATCTACTCTCATTGTGATTAAGTCATAAAACCGCTCTTTCAGTCACGTGTAGAGTTTGAGAGTCTTCTCATATTCTGATTCTTTCAAGTTCTTAGCAAAGACGTTGTCAATGAAGAGAACTCGAAGAAGATGCGTCATGCTCAGCATTTTCTTCTCGTTAAGAGCTATGAATTGAGCTGTGCGAATCGCGTTCTTGATCTATCATCAGTGCCTTGTTAGCTCGTCGTGTGCAATAGACAATCAATGAAAGATAGGGAAGAGGCAGAGAAAAGATGAAAAGATGGGTTTGAAAAAACAAAAAAAAGCTTCTGTACCTCTCGTTCATTGACTTCAAAGTTAGATAGCTGCGTGAAATCATTCTCTGTGATGTTCGCAACTTTCACCTCTGATAATTTCCTGACTCGATCAATGAATCTCTTTCAAATATTCTTTTTAGTTTTGATGTCGAGTTTGTCGTATCTGAGTTCGATGTGAATACGCGATTGAAAAGCCTCGTCAAAAGTTGCGACATGATTTGTGATCAGAAAGAGTATACTCTGAAAGTACTTCAACATTCGCAGAAAGATGCTCACGAGCGCGTTGCGATTGACGTCGCGAAGCTTTCGTTGTTTCAAGAAGACGTCGATCTCATCAATCAATAACACTGCACGTCATGTATGAGCAATATCGAGTATCTGAAAGAGATTCTTCTCAAGACGATTCATTCTTGTCTTCAGCTCTTCAACGAATATCATCTAAAAGATAAGTCAGTCTATCGAAAACTTCGACACGACAAAACTAACGTAGAGTGATTTCTTGAGCATCTTCGCGATGTCTTCAGCTGTGAGGGTTTTCCCGATTTTCGACGATTCATGTAGAACTGTCACGAGATCTCGTTTCTTGCCTGAGAATGTAAGCATAAGAGCGTGCATTGAATCTTAGAATGATACTAGTCTTGTATGATATCGTCGATGTTTTTCTTCGCGTTTCGTTCATGCGACTCTACGAGAGATTTGACGACGTGCTTATGTTCATTGAGTATAACGAGCGAGTCGAAGACGCTCTCGTTTCAAGTGACATCTTGAATGTCGAAAATCGCGAACTTGAGCCAGAGTTTCTCATCGAAGCTGAAATCGAGTGCGATAGAACTCGCAATGAGATATTTCTCATCAGTGAACTCGCGCTTATCGAAGTCGTTTTGACTTGAGATGTTCTCGATGTTCTCTTCCTGAATCACATTATCTTCTTCATCAATCGACACGTCGATCAAATGATAAGTATCGATCTTCTCGCTCTTGATCAATTTTTTTTTGAGTTTCGACTTCTTTTTTCCATCATCGAACTGACTTGTGTGATTTTCGCTCTTCTCGTCTGAACTGTCTTCGAATTCATCGTTGTTCTCAGATTCTGAATCACTAAGAATGTTCTTATTCTCGTGTTTGAGCGTGAAAATAGAGTAGTTAGAATTGAAGCGTCTGAAAGTCGTCGAATCGATCATCATTCTGCCGTCAATGTTGACTTTAACGATCTCTTGACGCTTCTAAAATGACCTAGTCAGAAGATTCTGATTCTCGAGAAGAATAGTTGAATACCTTGTAGAAAGCTATGTCTTTCTGAATACAATATTGCCTGCTCTTCAAGGCGACGAATTTCTTTTCGCGCTCAATCATCTCTTTCTCAAGCTTCTTGTGATCTGAATGACGTTTGAGAGAAAAACAACGTAAGCTGAAAATGAAACGCGATTTCTTGAACGTCTCAACTGTTACTTGCACGTTGCTCATTTCGAAGGTTTTACCGTCAAATTTCAGGTAGCGTTCTTCAATTATGTAATAATCACTCTTGAGTAACGAGTGTTTCTGTTTCAAGTCAGTGATCAAGACGTCAAAATAGTTCAAATGCGTGTCTGTGCTTATCAAATAGACGTATTCGATCTTGAAAGCTCTAGACTCACTCAACGTATCGTATGTTGAAGTATAAACAATCTTGTCGCTTTTGAACAATGCTCAAAGAAGATCAAAAGTGATCTTCTTGCTTTCGAGCAAGAAGTAAAGAGATTTCTTGATCTCATCGTAGTCTTTGTCAAGATACTTGATAAGCACTTTGAGATGTCTAGTCTTAAGAGCAATCTCTTTGATCTTTTTCTTTTTCTTCTCGACATTACTCTGCGCTCTAAGATTTCTCATATAGACGCGTAGATCTTCGAGAAAGAGAAAGATCGTGTTTGAATCAACGAAGAGCGAATCTTCTTCTAAAGAGATGTCTTTCACTTTTCTCATGATATGTCTCAAAGCGACCTTGAGTGACTTGCTCATGATGTCTAGACAGGTATTCGTATGTTTGTTTTCCCAGTTAAATTTGCGACGGACGTTGAAGACGTACTGTGCATATTCGCCTGCTTCGATGTGCTCGCTCGATTTCTTCAAAACGTATCTGTGCTCATTCGTGCTTCACAAGCGATCAACTCGTATGAACTTCGCCTTGATATCTTTCTTATTCTTCTTTTTCTTCTCAGCCTGTTTCGCTTCTTTGACTCTCTTCTTCTTGACACACGTCTTTCTTCTGAGCTCAGTCTTGTCACGAACATTGTCATCATCAGATTCGAAATTCTCATCTTTTATTCTTTTGAATTTGACTTTCTGCCTCACGCTCGACTTCTTGACTTTTCTTATCTTGACTCTTCTCTTCTTCTTGCCTTCAGAAGAGCTAGAGTTCTCACTGAAATCAAGATCATCGTCGTTCGTTTTGCTCTTTTTCAATTTTGCCTGTCTTTTCTTCTTAAGCTTTCTCGCTTTCTTCATCATCATGTCAAGTTTCTTGTCAAAAGTTTCTGATGAAGAATCGAAAGACGAAACAGAGTCGCTAGAATTGAAGCTTTGAAATGAAGAATCATTCTCGCTGTCGTTGCTGTCGTCGTTGAGAGCGTGCTTCTCTCGACTGAAACGAAAAAGCTTGAATTTACTTGTAGACTTCATCATTGACGAGACTCAAAGATTCTTGAAGAGTCTATTTCTTTTCGTGTTGATGTCTCTGAGAACTTTGTCTTTGCCGGCAGCAGATTTTGAAGGTGAAAAGTAAGAGCAGAGCGAAAGCAAAATAAGACAGAATTACAACTTGCAGTGTTTGAAATGTGATCGACTTTCAGATTCGCCTCATTCTATGCTAGATAATCACAATCTAGATATTCTGACAGTCAACATTCTTGATTACGACAAAAAGAGAGCGTCGCAGACAATTCTTGTCAAAGTCAATGAGTGCTATCGATCATTCGAATTTGATTGCTGACGCAGTGACTGATTCTCAATATAGAGACTTGCAACGTCATCTGCCTTCTTCTTCAAACATTATTTCACTCAGTCGATGTATTCACATAACATCGATCAAAGTGCGATCGACGCTAATATTATCGAAACATTAAGAGACGTTGACGACTTCACTGATCTCACTTTCGAACGAGAACTCGAACGCATTTTTGCTTTCAGTGAGATTGATCTTCATTAAGTCATTCATGAATCATCTCGATTGACTCGATGATAAGATGAACGCGCTAAATGAACGATTCAGCTGAGATGATGACAAAACTTCTTGTATAATACTACTGTGCACAAAGAATGCGATGAGTTGTTTCTCATGATTACATTGAAGTTTCAAGTGTCGGAAAGAAAATTGTTGATACATTGAACACAATACTCGCTCTTCGCTCTACTCACTCAGCTTTTGATGACTTTCAGAGAAAACATCTCTATCATTCTTCTTTCTTCTTCGAAAGATTGACGATTAATACGAAACATATTTCTAATCTGAATGTCTTCAGTCTCTCGAAGTTCAAGTGCTGCTCTGAACATTAAACAGTAATCGCTCATATCTCATGCAGTGTTTGCTCACGACGACATGCGTGTTTTAAGAAGATACTGAGACTTTGTGCACGCTCAATACGTCGATGAATATGCTGAACATAGAATATTTCTTCGAAAAAGGTAAGAAAATGATGAGGGAATGATCGCTTGCTCAAGCGCTTGACGATCGATGTGCTGTGTGTGCATGCTGTATATACATCATAGTTCAAACAGAATGCTGTTGTGAATTGCACTTTATTTATTGCAGTGCTGTCGCTTCGAATGAGTTCGTGTTAGAATGAAATAGCACTTGCGATCGCATTCTTTATTGTAACACCTGTATATGCTCGGATGGCATGATGATCATGCGCTCAAAAGAAAACGAGCGACGACAGTATATCGAGGTAGCTCTTGCGATGATACATACGCATCGATGCGTCTTCGAGTGCTTCTGCCTTGATTTTGAGTAGACGTTTCAGTGTCTTGAAATTGCGGTTCAGCAAGTGAGGCATGACTTGGTATGAGAATGCCGTTTTGCAGTAGTACATTCTGCAGAAAGTCTCGCTCTTTGATCATTTTCCGTACTTGTGCTTCTATATTTGAAATGTTGTTTGAGATCTTCTGCTTCTTGTCTTTGCGTCGCTTTCGAAATTTATGAAAGGCGATGGCATTGCGCTTGCGTTTTTCGTCAGCGACTTTAGACGCAGCTTGCACGTCAAAAGATATCTGAATGAGACCTTGCTTCGTTTCGAGCGTCAACATCTGACATTGACTCTGACTCAAAGCCTTTGATGTTGACGCGTTGAATGAGTTGACTGTAGTGTCGATCGATCCTCTGTGAAAAGTGCGAAGAGTATAGCGCTTGAGAAGACATTGACTATACTTCAGTCGTGACTGAGTTGACTATGCAGAAATATCTTCTCTTTTATTGCACTCTTGTCTCATCTCGATCACTATTAGACGTTGATGTCGAGCTATTCAATATTTATCATTCGTCGCCTATTGTGTAGTCAACTTATCTCACCACAAAATTTAAGATGTCCGATTGATGCCGACTACTGCGTTAGTCACATGCTCGTCATTGATTTCACATCATCATATTTCTCATTGCGATACTCTAATCAGTGAAGCAAGCGACACTTCATCGAGGCTGCAGAAGATGTGATCTTCAAACACTTATTCGTGAGCATGACTGATAAGACTGAAATCTAGTTAGCTTGTTCTGTTGCACCTCACTGAGATCTCAAAAGCTCATCATGTCTTCTCATTCAGAAGTCATTCGTGTTTACGTCGACATTGATATTGATTTCGATTTGATAGACGCAGCGAGAGATGAATGCGATGGTCTGAACCTCAATATCACAGATTCATTCAAGGTCTTTCGACCAGAAGAGAAATGCGCCAAGATTATCGACTTCTTGAAGAACAAGGTGGGTTAATATTTAAGGCAGCAACGAGCGTTAACGCAACAGAGACTTATCAGATGATAGATTTCACGAACGGCTACTGAGCGTACTGTCTTTGTACTTCTTCCCGATGCTACTAGCAAGTACATGAAGACAATCTGTATCGCTGTTTCGATCAAGAAGAAGAACTTGTCAACCAGTGTAATAACTGAAACTGAACAGATCGTTACTGTGAATTGAGAGAAAGAAAAAGCTTGAAAAATACGTCAAAGTGTTAAATCAGCGGCAGTAGATAAAAAGAAAGAGACTTTGCTGCTATGACATTTAAAGTGATGAACTTGCTCGATGAGTCAGAAGAATAGAACATGTTGTAAATTCAAATTAATATTTTTATTAGACTTTCGAGTATTATCGACGTGGTATAAGAATCATCGCATATGATAAGCTAACTCGTTTTCGATATCTGAAACTCAAGAAACGTAGTTGTCATTGCCTGTCATGAGCTCAGCATCAGGATTCACACTCGAAGCTTCGACCTCGAACATACCTTCAGACTCGACGAATCAAGAGACGTAGTTATTAGTGTTTGCCTCGAATTCAGCATCAAGATTCACATCAGAAGCTTTGATCTCGAACATATCATCAGACTCGAGAAATCAAGAGATGTAGTTATCAGTGCTTGCCTCGAATTCAGCATCAGAACTCAGATCAGAGGTCTGAGCGAGAGCATGAGCTTGAGCATCAAACGCATCGTCAGACTCGGGAAACCAAGAAACGTAGTTGTCAGTGCCTGCCGCTGACTCAGAGTCAGAACTCAGATTAGTGTATTCGACTGCAGATAAATTGTTGAATTGTGAATTTCTCTCTTCTTTCTGTGAGTTTGGTGAAACGCTCAATTGACAAGCATACTGCAAATTTTGACTCGACGAGAATTCATAAGCTGTATTGATAGAATTTCTTTGCAAAGAGGCTGAAATAAAATGACTTGAGTGCTGATGAACAGTGCTCGACGTCGCTATACTACCATCAGTCGTTACGCGCGAGTCATCATATTCATCAGAGCTGAAGTTGTTACTAGAAGAATTCGAAGAATTTGTATGTATTAGATGCCGTAGCGACGAAAGACGCAATGCTGAAGATCGTTGAGTTCGCTCACGTTCATAAGATCGAGTTTTCTCTAATGATGATCTCGCTGCGATGATGAGAAGTGTATATGAATCTAAATCTGTCAACACAGCTCTGAATTATTTCGATCGTAGTCAGTGCTCACTTACTCATGTCGAGATTCGTCAATTCTTGTACTTCGACCTCAGTTGTGAAGAAAGCCTGATCTGTGAGTGAATTCGACTTCATTTCTGATGAGTAGATCTCGAGCTCGCTCTGTTGATGACTGCTCGCTAAGAGCATAAGTGCAGTCGCGTTCTTTCACTGACTAAATCTAGAAAACACATCTTCATGTGTTTGTGTTCGAAAGTGTTCTGCGTCTCGATGACTGTGTTTCGCCTCTTCAAGATCGTTGATCATATTTCTTGCTGTTGATAAGACTCGATTGTCAGATTGCGAAGTATCTTGATACTGCGACAGTTGAGCATCGAAGAAACAATCAAATTGCGAGAGATTAATATTCTGATTTAATCGACGACGCTTTTTCCATGATTCAGAGAAAGAAGAGCAAGACTCATATGATTTGTTGATTCGCGACAACTTCTTGCATCACACTGTAGAAAAATGAGCAGCGTCAGTGCCAGCAACGATCACGTATCATCATACAGAGTCTGACATTCATCATATCAGTCTGCCTTCTGCTTCACAAGTTTCTTGATTCATTTCGAATCGTTCATCATCGTCTTCAAAAAGAAAAGATCTTCGAACTTGATCGCTCGAAAAAGACTGTATTTGAAGCTCAAAATCGCTGAAATTACCCTTGTGCCGACTAATAGTTCGAAGACAAGAAATTTGATTTCGTGCTCGATTTCTCTTCTTGTGATATTCTGTTTTTTGAATCGACGATTGTTGCTTTCAAGATACTTCACGATGTGTCTCAAACCTCGTTCTTGTGAAATCGATAAGTTCTTCACCAGCACGCTGACTTTTGACGATTCATAAGTGTGACGTTCTCACTGAATATACTCATCAGCTAAGAATCGCTGACTCAGACTCTTTTGAAACCTGGTCTTTGACGTTGATCGACTTTCATCAAGCTGAAGATCAACGACACGAGAATTCTCGACTATTCGTTCTAGCTCATTCTCAATAGCTTCGAGTTCTGATCTCGATAGAAACTTCTGAATCTGGGTCGAATCTTTGTTCAGCGCTTGAGTTAAGATCAACACTGATGAAGTCGAAGAGAGCTCGTGATCGCTCAGAAAGAGTGAAGAGAAGAATTGTTGAATAGAGAAAGTTGTTGAGCTCTGAGAATGAAGAGCGAGCGAGAATGTGTCGATGATGTTTGAAAGAGTGAAGGACGAATTTGAATCATTCAAAGATGATGTCGATGAATTCTGAGCAGCGAGAGCAGGCAGAAATGACTTGTTCGTGATCATAAGAACTGAAGAGAAACTGTGATCTTTCGAAGAAGGTGAGCACGAGCTGTGATTGTTTGTAAGAGAAGAAGTTCAAGTGCCGTCATCATTCTTCACAACTGTTCGAAGCTTTTGAAAGACTAACATTGCCTCAGCTCTATGAGGCAGAAACGCTTCTTTAGAAACATTGCAAAGAACTTTCAGAGTCTTCTGAACGTGAACGATGTCGTTGTGAGACATGTATAAACTTAATGTTTGTGAGACAAGAGATGGTCGAAAGAACATGCTGCGAACGTGTTTAGAAGTCTAAGAGCACTGCGCTATTCTTCTTGTCTTTTGACCTCGAGGTGAAGCGTTGAGATTAAATGTTTCGCTAGACTCTGCGAAGTCAATCTTAATCTCTGTCTTTCGACCTCGAGAATGAAGTGCCGAGATTAACTGTTCCGCTAGACTGTACGAAGTCAATCGTGATTCATCTTCGTCAAGAACTTATGACTCACACAAGATCTACACTACAAAAGAAGATGACTTTGATATCAACTTGATAGAAAATCTGCATCTCATACACGCATGTTCAAGATTCAGCGTACATTCTACTCACTTTCCCGACCGATCTATTCATCTAGTACACTATATCTTCCCACTTCGCTAGTTACTATTGATTTATCGAGACAAACTCATCATGAATGAGAATCGCAAACCGTGAAAGTCAGAGAACTTGAGTTCATACTGTGAAAAGAATGCGTCAATGAGAAGATCGATATCGTTCGTTTCTTTGATCGTAATGAGCTCTGAAGTTTCCTAATATGAAATTACGAATAAGAAGAGAAGCGACTGCTATATCATATTCGTGCATCTGTGCATGAAAAGTTTTATTTTATTTGCCTCGTTTTGCCTTTTGAATCAATTCACTGAACTGTTCTCTGCATTCTCATCTGCATGCCTTCTGTTTTAATTATGAAAAGAGTCTCATCGACAGTTCATCTTGCTGTTCTGACTTGTGTTCTCGTTGTCACTCTTGCAGCACTTCTTTCTCTGCATTGACGACACGTTCGCTTGAATTCGTTTCAAGATCTGTGTCGTCAACTACAGACATGAATCACGATATTGAAATGCATCTCTGACATCGCTCTAGTCGTTTTAAGTGCTCTGAACGTCTCAACAATCGTTCACGATGATAAGCAAAGACATTTTCGACGACTGTATATGTCGTAAGTTCTGACTGTGTCGTATAGAAACACATCTTTGAGTCTCTATTGATCTTCTTCTTCGCTTCTTCATCACATGTGTAATAATCTTAGAGATATGCCTTGAGCGAACATCTCAGATCAAACGCTGATTGTCGATCATAGCATTTAATGATGCAGCAGATCTTTCGTCAAACTTTCTTTGAACGATTCTGCGACTCTGTTAGTTTTGTTGCCATCTTTGCGTTCATCGTCTTGAGATTTTTACCGTTTATCAGATACGATCGTGATATCATTGCAGAACTTATGCATGCTCATTTGAACTGCAGATTGTACAACGAGGCATTGCATTTTTGAACTGTTTTTGCCGCCAACTTTTCGAAGACTTTGTGCTTCAGTTTCATTTACTGATGAACTTTATACCAACTTCAGAGTGATTGCAAATGAAAGTCTTCTCTTGTCATCAGCGTCATTTCTAGTTTCTTGATCACTCTTTCGACGCTAGTAGCTTTGATAGTGAGACAGATGTATTCATGAATTCGAAGTTTTCTATTCTCTGAGATAAGTCGAGTGATAATAGAAGCTCAAGGCGAAAGACAGTACTGATAAAAACCGCAGGCTTTTCTACTACTCATCATCGAGCAGTTCTCGCTACGTAGCAATATCATGAAGAGAAGTCAGACTCTCAAGAAAATTCACGAAAATATGCCGAACGAGTTTCCAAGTGAATCACGACAGCGCAATACTGGCACTAGCAACGAAAGATTCTTCATCACATCGACATCAAGAAAATCATTGATCGACGATTTGAACGATCTCAGAGAGCTTTACGCGTTCAGCTTATCAGCAATTCAACTGAGAAAAAAGAAAGAAGACGAAGAAGAAGAAGAGATGATTCTTCGCATGAAAGAAGAGATTCATGATGTTTCTGATGAGACTAGATGCTCTCTTGATTGCTCTATCTTTTGTCGTTCTTTACTCTTCTCAGTCCGTTCTGACCTTATGCTACAGCTTATATTTCTGAAAAGTTCTCACATTTCGGCAATTCACGTTCATTCATGTGCTGCTTCTACATGTCGTCATCGCTGAGCTGATGCCGTCGAATGACACACTTCACAAAAGATCTTCTTGTCAAGAACGAGAATTTCGAATCAATTGTGCTAATGCTGAAAGCGAAGTGATCTCAAATGACTGACCTGATAGAGGTCAAATGAATGAAGTTTTGTGCATGCAAGAATCAATCAGAGAAGTTGATAGTAGAAGTCGAAGAGATGAAAAATACAGCGAAGCTGAGTTATGATCACTGTAAGAAATACAAACAGCAAGAAGCGAACGAGATCATCGAGAATTGAAGCTGATGACATTCAGAACTGAAGAGAGATTCAAGAGTTGTACGTCATAGATGAGACTTATGTAGAGTCGTCTCTCATCTACGATACTGCTACTTTCAGTACTGTCATTTTTAGTATCGTCATCTTCAGTACTCTCTTTGACAGCATTCTCTTTCACTTCTGTCGTCGACACAATCTCGAAGTTCGATATGAGAGCTTACTTTCTTCATGATTACGTATGTTTCTCATGAAGCACACATTAGACATAGTCTTTCGATAGAGATAATATTACCTCATCATGTGAAATGACTCGAAAGAAGAATAACGTTCGACGTCGAGCCTTGCGCGCACAGAAAAGATGAAAGACTATGATAAGTAAAGATTCATTCTATTTGCGACTAGGTAGCATGTTCACCCCCAAATTTTGAGAACTCTACGATCGATTGAGACTTTTTCATCTTCATTTCTATTTCTGAGACAACTTCATTCCCGATTCTAGAACTTTCATAGACTGTCTTTGAAAGCAGATTCATGATTGATCTAATATTCATGAGAAAAGTCTTACGCCTGCAACTCTTTCCCGTCACATGTGTGTGTTCATCAATTCATCGTAATTTCCGACTGAGAAACAATCAACCTTGAATAATCTTTACTCTTTGAAAGTTAATTCTTGTAGATGCACTTGAATCACGATCATGTTGATCTCATCACATACACGAGACGTCTTGCAGAAGTTCTTTCTCGATCTCTTCGATCACGCAGCTTTCAACAGAATCATAAGAATCTGTTGAGTCAACGAAAAAATTGATTTCTTTAGAATTTGCATTCATGACAAATTCTACTTCATTACCTTCTTCAACGAGATCTGCTTCAGTCACTCAAGCTAGAGATGCGAGAAAACCTCAAAGTCAAAAATTTCTTCAGACTTTCAATGAAAACGACTCTGACGTCGCTCTCGACACATCATCTAACACTAAATCTTCAGAGATCGTCAACGAAAGAAGTGACAGTGAGCACAAGCAAGATGAAAAAGAAGCGCAGAATGAAGAGAGCTGTCTAGAATTGTGTCGTCTATCGAAACGCAGATCAGATGTCGAAAAGTTGCTGAAAGTCGTGATTGACATTCGCGAAGATTTCGATGATAGTCTGATCGTCGTGAATACTGCAGTTCTTGATATCGCCAGTCTGAAAAGATTGCTAGGTTGTGAAGCGAAACGAGAACGCGATGTGCTACATTGTACTCAAGAGAACGCAAGCTCTGATACTGAAGAAAGACTGCTTAGTGAAATAAGAGATGAACTACGTTTCTGCAAGATCGCATTTGATGTTAGACAGACTGAGGCTGAATCAGCTTTCAAATGCTATCAGATGATCGCAGAAGCTCACAACGTTCACGACGTTTACGACGTTTGAAACGAAAGAGCAGACGAAGAGAATGAAAACGCAGAGTTCGTTCTCTGATTCAATACTAAGATGAATGCTGACAATATCAATAAAGTGATCAAACATCGACATTCGCATACTCAGCAGCGTCGTCTTTACATGGTCGTAAGCGATGCAGTAGTGAAGCTCTAAGAAATATCACATCTTCTCGAAAAACTTCACGGACGCAAGACTGCAGTGACGGGGAAAGCAGTCAATCATTGTTCGACGAGATTCGTACGACTTCGAGCGAGATCAAACAACAGCGAGTAAATCAGCGAGGAATTTTGAAGCATGATTTTGAGAAGAAGAGACGAAGAGAGAGCAAGAGATGATGTTGTCATTGCAAACAATGAACAGAATCGACGAAAGAAAATCGATGTGAGAATCGTTATTGCGATCATTCGCGCTGCAATGACTGCAGAAAGTAAAATGTCTTTTCGAGAACTTAATAGACTTTAGACTTTTTTCCTTCCTGTCTTCTTGATATGCGAAGAGACTCAGATCGTTTGTGTAGATAATAGATTGTGCAATGAAACCTATCGTCAAGAGATCGAGAGAATGTATGTATGTCAGGTATGACGCTAGAAACGAGTCAGACCTTGCACTTTTCAATCGACGAGAGTCACAAGTCTCAAAACTTTCGAAAGCGTGAATGAGTCGAGCATAAGCTCGCCATCGTTTCCCAGTTCAAGACCTCATCAACAAGATTACTACAAAGCTTTCGCGAAACTCTGAAAGTAAACTCGAGCTAGATTAGATGATAGATCATACATAGATCGAAGAAGTTGATCATCTTCACCTCGAATTTGAAGGCGCTTTCCTGTTTTGGGGAAAGAAGACTCATCAGAGTATCTGCATTCCTGATCTTCATTCTGCGCTTGAGATGAAAGAGCGGCTCAGAGATAAAGCGTGTCTGTTGAAACTGAGCTTATATACAACGACAAAGAGCATCTCATTCGATTCTCTTTTTCAACTTCGCTCGAACAATCTTACGTTTTGTCTGATTTTCTGCTGAATATTCACAGTGCAATGAAATCGATCAATAGTAAGTCAGTAGCGACGTTTATTCGGCAGTGAAAGTAACAAAGGCGCAGGTTTCACCTTCGTGTCGTCACTCGTCGAGTATCGATGAACAATCAACGACCCTTGCGTGTTTCTCACATCGTGGCGGCAGAATGATTGAAAAACAAGATTTCGATCGAAGCAGTACACTTTGCCAGATCTTTGTACTCAGTCAACATCGCTCAACAGAATTTTGATGATTCAACCTCTAAGAATCTTGTCATTTGAATTCTTCAACTTTGTCTCTCAATTTGAGTCTGTTGATTACGCAGTGTGATCAAGACAGTCTTTGACTGTCAAATTTTTCTCAAAAGAGCACATCGATAAATGCTTTGACGAAGTTGTCGAAAAAGAATACAATGCGACGATCACTGCGATAGATGTGATATTCAATATGAAACTTCGATGACTAAATCAGATATAGAAGCACTCTTATCAAATACTCGAATTCCTGCCTCATGAGTCTCTGCACACTAGTCAATGAAGGCAAGAGCGAGGTGATGCTGAAACTTAGATAGATATCGTGCAAAACGACAATCGTTTTCTTATCGTGTGCCTGTCTGATCTTCATCATCATCTCAAGAATTCTCAGCCGTACATCGTAGAGTTCATTTCTTTTGCTGTTAGACTCATTCTCATGCAGAATATGACTTCATCTTTCTGCATGCATGATCGAGATCTGTCATCTAGATGTCTTTATTCTTTGCTGTTTCTTTTGAGTCTCAGACTAGTGACTCAGTCTTTCTTTTCTCATTCGAATCAGACATCTAGCTTCTTGTTAGCTCGATTCGAAGACGACGAATGAATGAATGATCTTTCAGCCTCGTCTTTTGTAATGAGACTCTTCTTCTTTCCATCATAAGAGATCTCTAAGATCTCATATATTCTTCACATAAAAACGACGAATTCTTCACATCTTTGACTTGATCACTTCTTTTTAAACTCATCGAACTGAAGCATGGCTTTTAGCAAAGCTTTTGAGACTATAAAGTCTGCAGATTCGATGAAAGACAATTTAAGAACGAGTATCACACAGTTGTCTGCCAACATTCTCGAAGCATTCATTTCAGGCTATTCGATCATCTCGAAGTTTCTGCTCGATGTGCTAGACTTCGATATCACTATCGTTGTGTTCGTCGACCTTCTGATCTTTGAACTTCTCACTTCTCTAAAATTTCTTGATCAACATGCATACGCTGTCTTTGAGAAGTACTTTACATGCTTCATCAGCATCGACTCTGACGATGACATCTATTACCACATCATGAAGTGGCTTGAAGATCATAAGATATTCATTAACTCACGTAGCTTGATGATCAAGACTGAACAAGAGCATGCCTGAGACTTTCACGACCTGAACACGACAGCGAATGAACTGAATTCAAACACTCTCATCAACTTTAGTAATTGAGATTTCAAAGTTTCTTCAAAATTTCAGCCCTACTTTGATCGTCATATCTTCTTTCATCAAGGTCGATGTTTTGAGTTTCGTCGCTCTATTAAACAGATGATGAGAGATAGTGATTTTCGTGAAGCAGAGAGCATTCGACTTACCTGTATCGAACGCTCGTTTCAGCCTATCAAAAATCTCATGAAGAACTGTCGTAATCACTATCTGAATAAGAAAATCGCTCTTATCGTTGTACGCAGATCGATAAGTAAAGAGAATAGAGAAGAACACAATATGTGACAAAAAGTTGCAACGAGATCTTCTAGACCTATGCACATGATCGTCTTGAATCACGATGAGAAGACTCGAGTTCTGAAGAATATAAACGAGTACCTGCATTCAGCCACTCTCAGATGATACGCCGCTCGCGATATTTCTTATCGTCGTGAGTATCTGTTTCATGAAGTAAGTATAATTCTATCTCAAAGGTCACTAAATGTCTTTTACTCTTGCTGACGTTTTCAAAAGCTCTCTGAAACTGGCAAATTCAGTTTTGCCTGAGTCATCGCTGACGTTTTCGGCCTTGATATTTACTGCATCTCGCTTGCGAATCGAACTCTTACAGAAGAACACTTGAGAATAATGTTCAGTTCACTGCCTCGACGCTGTGTAGTTCTGCTTGAAGATATCGACAGCGTCGGCCTGATTAAACGTCAAGAAGAAGGCGAAAAATCCGTCAAACCAGTCGACGACGCGGCCGCGAAAATTGGCGTCGAACTTAGCAAGGCTCTTAAGAACGCTTCGAAGAACAACGAGAAAGATAAAAAAAACAAGAGAATCAGCTTGTCTGATCTTCTCAACGCTATCGATGATGTGACTTCGCACGAAGAAAGAGTTTTAGTGATGACAATCAACTGCTTCGAAAAGCTTGACGAAGCTTTAATTCGATCAGGTCGTATAGATATTAAAGTTGAATTTATCATGGTCACACGTTTTCAAATCTTCGAGCTCTTCACTCGCATGTACTTTCCCGATGACAGCTCTTCAAGACTCATTGCTACTTTCAGCAAAGAAACTCTCAGACAACAACAACAACAACAACAACAACAACAACAACAACAACAACAAGAAGTCAACGATCTTCTTGCTCAGAAACCTGCCATTCTTCAGTTCTGCGTCAACAAGCTCACGTTCATCGATCTCTTCATTCTCGCAAAGAGTGTCAGCGATCTTGTCATCGTTACGCCTTTCAATAGCCCTTTCCCCAGCGCAGCTGTCACACTCGCGTCGATGAAGTTGAAGAATTTGACGGAAGACTTTGCGATTAAGTTGTCGAAGAACATGCTTACGTCAGTCGAGATACAGAGGTATTTTCTCACGCGGAAGAAGAACTCACGAAGGGCGCTGAAGAAGATGAATGAGTGAAGAAATCGATTGATTGAGACGAAGAAGTCGAGAAGTAAATTGAGTTCTGCGCAGTGATCGAAGACGAAGAAGAGTGAGAGAGCATGAATAATGTTGAGAAAATCGATACAGTAGAATTTGTAATTAATTACAGATCTATTTACATTAGTCGTTCTTCATCTTGAGTGTGAAATGCGAGATAGCACGATGTATCTGCATTGACGCCTATCTGTTTCTCGATGAGGCTACAGACTTTTCACCTGGTGAAACGTATCGAATCACGAACTTCGTCGAGTTTTGCCAGTTATATCATGTTCGATATTGAATCTGATCATAACAACGTTTTTGATTGACATTTATTCATGACTACTGTATGATAATAAGAACTGAGCCTCGACTCGATACGATTTTCTGTTGGTTTTGACTTGACTAATTCGAGACTAGTAAGACGTTTGTCATTCATCAATGACTCATTTTATTCTTTTTCTTTCTGAACAACAACAATCTTCGTCAAAGCATAACGCCTAAAACTATTGCCTCTTCGCTACACATGCTCTGCTACATATCAGTCGATCTTGCGATTTACAATTTCGTTTGATGTCGCGTTCTCTTCAGAATGAATATTGGGGTGAATCTGATTTGAGACGATGATAGCGAGTCCGAAGTATTCGCACAAGCTCAAAGCAAAGATTTATCTCTTATCTTCAGATATTCTCTGAACCTAAAGCTTTCTCAGAGTCTTTCAAGTCGTGTTGTAAATTGCTACTATAATCTGTCATCAAAGAACGCGAGCGAAACATTCTCTGATCGAGCTGCGATGCGCGAAGCGCTTTATTTCTCGATATGTCGAGTGTGAAATCAGTGCGCTATGCACCCTTCTATTTCGACGTCGAACGTCACAGTTGAGATCTACGAGAATGCAGAACGGCAGGATCAATGACGTATATCACACGAGAGCTTGTACAAGCAATACGTCGAGTCACTGTTACCAATAAGCAGCCTGTTTCAAAGCGAAGAAGCGAAGCTGCAAGCCTATTATATCGTTGATTATTCAAGCCTCGTTCAGATCGATCATCTTGAGAAAAGAGATAGAACTGCGATTGTACGCTGCTCTTCAGGCTCTGACTCACTTCATGTTTTCAAAGATGTCGACTTTGAAACGTTTTTGAAGTCTCGTGCTGATTTTGAGCATCGAAAAGATGTGTGTTATCATGAGATTCGAACCATTTCCTCGCTGCCTCGACACTCAAATATAATTCATTCCGCAGATGTCTTCGCCATCGTTCAAAAAATCGAGAACGATCATCAAGTCTTTGTCTGTGACACTCTATACTCATTTATGAAGCATGACACGTTAGACGATCAGGTCAAGAACATCAAGACTATCGAAGCACGTCTAGCGTTGAGAAACAAAGCAATATGATGTTTTCAGATGGCTTCAGCTATTGCTCACACTCATTTCACGGCTCACACATTTCACATGAACATCAAACCGGTCAATTTCGTCTTAGATTCTAATCAAAACTTGATTTTGATAGACTGAGAACAAAGTGAGGCATCGCTTTACACTCTCGCACTCGAAGCTAACGATTCTTGAGACGTAAAAGAGGCGAAAGTTGAGTCTTCGTCTTCTGATGACGCAGACTCAGCTGTGTCAAAACTTGTTTACGAGAGATATGTCGATCATTATCGGGAAAATCTCGCCTGAGATCGACCTAAATGAAACGTCTACTCATTCTGAAGTGAATTTTATTCAAGAGCCTTGATGACTGCAGAAGTGTTCAGCCTCGATCGAACTATGTGAATGTTGTTGCAGCAAGTGACACAAAGCGAAGTTGAGAATCTTGACGAAGTCGTTGTCTACTGAAGCGAGAACGCAAGAAACATCTCGAATGATTGAAAGATCGTGATGAATCGCTGTCTTGATCTCGATTCGAACAAGAGAATTGAATTAATGAATCTACTGAATTTCTGGGAAAAAGTGAAATGCAAGAATTGAACAAATTCTATGTGCAACCCCGATTTTAGCGGTAGATCGCTGTCGCTTCGCGTTGCTGTCTAAAACTCAATGAGTCACATGATATCAATCGAATACGTATTTAGTGAGCTGCAATCACTGATCTGTTCGCTCAACAATTCATTCTCTATTCTGCAACAAGTTGTGATGACTATCGCAATTCTGCTCTACGCTGTAGAACACTACAATTCTCTGCTCGAGCTTCGTATGACAAAAGATCAGTTCGAATTCGAACGAGTCTTGAAGATTCTCTTCTCGAAAATTGAGCGAGTACTTTCTTCAGATTTTGTGAGATTTACCTCTGAAGTACTTTCTTTGATAGTACTTTCCCGACGAGTACTCTCTTCAGATTTTGTGAAATTTAATCTTGAAGAGTACTTTCTTTGAATAGTACTTCTCTGTCGAGTACTTCCCTCAATTTCTTGAGATTCTTCTTCAGAGAGTACTTTCTTGAATAATATTATTTTCTTGGTAAGTACTTTTCTCAATGCGTCAATTCAAGAGTAAGTTTTCGAACTGTACTTCTCTCACGTCTCTCTTCAAAGCTTACTCTATCACTACAGCTCAGTTTACATCATTTCGAATAGCATCAGCGTCGAAGAACATTTATTTCAAGACACGAAGGTTTGAGAGATTGAAAAGTATGTCAATGAACTTGATTCTGCCCCTAAACTCTCTTTTCACTTAATGATTAAAACGAGAACCGACCTTCAACCTCTGAAGAGTACTTCCTTTGATAGTACTTCTTCGACGAGTACTTTCTTCAGATTTTGTGAGATTTATCTCTGAAGTACTTCCTTTGATAGTACTCTTCCGACGAGTACTCTCTTCAGATTTTGTGAGATTTACCTCTGAAGTACTTTCTTTGATAGTACTTTCTCGACGAGTACTTTCTTCAGATTTTGTGAGATTTACCTCTGAAGTACTCTCTTTGATAGTACTTCTTCGACGAGTACTTTCTTCAGATTTTGTGGAATTTACCTCTGAAGTACTTCCTTTGATAGTACTTCTTCGACGAGTACTTTCTTCAGATTTTGTGAGATTTACCTCTGAAGTACTCTCTTTGATAGTACTTTCTCGACGAGTACTTTCTTCAGATTCAACAGTGACCAGCTTGTTGAAATCAGAGACATGTATCAAGACAATGATGATGTCGTAATCATCTATGAACAAATGAACGTTTCTCTACGACACATCATCGGCCTACTGCAAGGCTCGTTGAAAGTCTTTCAGATAGCAGCAATTTGCAAGAAGGTAAGAGTTAGCTTTGATCGCTTCACTTCAAATTTGCTCACTGTCGGGAAAAAGATGCTGAACGATCTCTCTTATCTACACAAGAAGCTTTCTCATTATCATGACGCTCTCAGCTGCGGTACGATACTTCTCAATCTCGAAGAAAGAGTGAAGATTGATAAGTTTGTTGAAACTGACTCGATCGTTGCTAATATTCTTCAGTCAACATCAACGAGTCTTTTATCAATGACAGAAGACTCATTTCGAAAAGCGAACGCAATGACGTCTGTAGTCTTGAATTCGTCATGATGAAGTTAATGAAGCCTGAAACATTCATTCTGAATTCTCATTCTATCGCGCTAAAGAACGCGAATAAGTGAAAGAATAACTTCGATATCAAAGATTTTCTGATCGCTACACAGAACAGCTCTTTGAAGAAATTGAAAAATGCAGGTTTTCGTTCTAGTCTAGCTAACTCAGTATATCTGACTGACAAGACAAAGAACGATTTTCTTTTCAAGAAGTCTATTTCGAAGTGTCTTCGATCTCACGTCTTATGTGCGGTGATAGCAGTCAAGATTGGCTGAGATCTTTTATCTCTTTCGTAGATTGCTGAAACAGAGTTCAGTTCTGTGACGAGAAAATAAGTAAATCTCACAGAATCTGAAGAGAGTACTCGTCGAGAGAGTACTATCAAAGAAAGTACTCTTCAAAGGTAGAGCTCAAAAATGAAGAAAGATACTCATCAGAGAAGTACTCGTCAAGAAAGTATCTCTTCGAGTGCAGTTATGAGCAATTTCTGAATGCTAGTGCCTTGTTTTTCTGAGATCGTGACGCAGCTCTATACGTAATTTTATTACTTACTTACTAGAATTGCTTACTCACTAGAAGTCTCTACACACTTTGTGCTGACTCTCAAGCCTCTTTGATTCAAAGAATGAACTAAACTTCTGTTAAGCATTAAGCTCTGAATTGCAGTAGATGAGTAGGTCAATTCTGCAGTATCAATATTACGCTTGTGATGTTCGGCAATAAATACATTGAAAGTCTCGATTATGCAAATCGATTACAAGTTCTGCAAAAGCAAACGTCAAAGGCTAAAATAGATACGATCATAGTAGCTTGCACATTTACTGTCAATCTTCGCTTTAATTTCCTTGTTTCTTTTTGTCTATTTTACTTCTCTTTACACTCGATTGTACTCATCGTCGTCATCAGTCTCATTCTCGTCTTCATTCTCATACTCATTCTCATCTTCATCTTCATCTTCATTCTCATTCTCGTCGTCGTCATTGTTGTCATCATCGTTCTCATACACATACACATATTTCTCATTCTCATTCTCATTCTCGTGCTTATTCGTATTCTCATTCCCTTCATACTTATTCTTGACCTCGGCCTTTACAAGCTGATGTATTTGTGCCTGCAATATCTTCTCGATGACTTCGCAGTAAATTGACGACGCTCGATTCTTGACTATCGCTAATGTCATCTCTAATCAATCAACTTGATTAAATATTGACTCTAACATTCTTTCAAGTTCCGTCGATGAGACATTCAAAGATGAAGTCGACGAAGAATGACATAGGCTAGTAGATGAAGAAATGTTGAAGATGTGATGACATGAGCCGAAGTTTCTTTCCCTTCGCTTGATTTCATATTTCGTCGTGAGTATTATGTTGTCATCTGTTTCAAACGCGGAAAATGATCGCTTGTTTGTGTTGTAAAGCGTAGAATAAGAAGTGAGCGAATAAGCTTTTATGAATCGATCGTTATCATTGAGATCTTGTTGAAGGGAAAAAGATGAAGTATGAAAGAATTCATATGACATAGCATTCGCGCGATCGATGTTTAGCTGATTCATTGATGCTGTAAGTCAATTTTCTGAGACTTTCTGCGATACAAAGTTAACGAGAAAGAGAATGAATGATTTTGCTGTATCTTTATGATTCTTTATCTTCTTCAAATATGACGGCTTTCGCCTTTTCAAAATGAGGCATCTCACTCTAGATATGACGACTCTTTCTCTCAAACATGCTTTCTCTCAATCTCTTAAATTATGACACATCTCTTCAGATATGACTTCTTGCGCTGACTTTAAAGTCGTCGACTTCGTGACTTGATGTGTCTCAGTAGATACTTTCAGCTATTTCATAGTATTCGTAGTAACAAAGCTTATCACTCATCAAAGTCAAAACTTCGTAGATCTATCAGCATTCAAAGAGTTGTTTTGTAACATTTGTGCTCTGTCGACGTTTGTCAGCGAGAAGAAGAAGAAGAAGCGAATCAATCATTCTTATCGAACTTGATGCGATTGACGATGTTCGACATTCTCTCGAACCTACTCTCGTAAGTCAAAACCTCAGCGATATCTTCATCGTAGTCACATGTTATCTACATGAACACGTAGAGTCTCACTGACAAATTTCCAGCTTATTCGTCATCATTCTTCTTTCAATCTTCATCTTCTACAAAGCGCTTCGTACTTTCGACTCGACTCAGCTAACATCATGACTCATGTACTGAGTCGTCATCTTCTGTTTCAACCTCATTGAATTTTGAACATGGTTCATTTTCTCCTGATAATCACCCTTCGCTCACCTTCTTTCTCAATCTCAACCTCAAACTTTATCAAAGTTCTCTCTAATCTTGCATCACTACTCAGGTTTTTCTTCTACGTCTATCTTCGTCTCTTTCTGCTCTTCTACCTCGTCTTACTTCAAGCTCAAGGCGCTCGCCTTCTCTATCAATTCTATATACAATTCTTCATCGCTCAGCACGAAGTCGACATTGACATCTTCATCTCTCACGCTCGCAATCGTGTCAGAGCAATCGATCTGCATTATCTCAAGCGAATCATGAACTTTTTGAAAGAAAACCTTCTGAGACTACAGTCGATAGCGCAGACTTTCTCTTCAACAAGCGAAGATAGATCTGAAAGTGAATAGTTTCTTTGCTGTCAAAGATTATTGAATACGAAGTGATATTAAATAACATAACACATCATTCATATACTTGATGAATCTCATCAACTTGTCTGTGATTTTAAACCAATTAGAAAGCGAGACAAACAGCAACGAGTCATGAGCTGTATTCTACAACTTTCCGCTCGCAATGATAACGTTCGTCTATCTAGCACTTGATTTTCATTGCAATGTAACGTTATTTCTCTCACAGCATGCTCGAAACATATCGTCTATTGTGAACAGACGAGGCGCGATGCTGTCGCAATGTCTGCTGACTTTCAAACGTGCGATCACAGTTATCGCACTCGTATGATGAAGAGTGAGCGAGAGAGTTGAGATGCTGATTCAGAGTCTATTGACTTTCAAACTCGCGATCGCAGTCGTCGCACTCATACGATGAAGAGTGAGCGGAAGAGTTGAGATGCTGATTCAGAGCCTGTTGACTTTCAAACTCGTGATCGCAGTCGTCGCACTCATACGATGAAGAGTGAGCGAAAGAGTTGAGATGCTGATTCAGAGCCTGTTGACTTTCAAACTCGCGATCGCAGTCGTCGCACTCATACAATGAAGAGTGAGCGAAAGAGTTGAGATGCTGATTCAGAGCCTGTTGACTTTCAAACTTGCGATCGCAGTCGTCGCACTCAAACACTGAAACGTGAAGAGAAGAGTTGAAATGTTGTTCAAGAGTCTCTTGACTATCGAAAGAATGATCACAATCATCGCAGTCGTACGATAAAGCGTGAACGAGAGAACTGAGATGTTGATTCAAGGTCAGTTGACTATCGAACTCGCGGTCGCAGCTATCGCATTCATATGCGACTCAGTTTCAACGCCTTCGCTCAAGAAGCGAAATAATACAGAAGAAGAACTTGCAACTTCTTCGACCGGTCTCAATACAGATTCTGAAAGAGCGATCGAACATTCAAGTCTTTTTAAGCACGCAGATCGAGCAACTGTGATGCTTAGCATGCTGAAAGACAATATGAAAGACGTCATCTGAATCAACAATCATCTCGAAAAGACTGACAATCTAAGACAATCTCTTGTTGAGTTTTCCGAAATTCTGTTGCCTTCTTTTCGATCAACGCTGCAGACGCTTCAGCAGATGAGTTGCACTCTCGATCTTTCTTTTTCCGAATTCATCGCTTCAGTGACGCAAGATTCGAGGGTTGCGAATATCTCACTTCTCGCTTACTCACGAGAACGCGGCTTCGCCTTCAGTCTGAATTCTTTGACTGAAGAAGAATCTCTGAAACTTAAGTCTGAAAAGCAGTTCGACTATCAGATGCTACGTAGCAAATTCACACTTGACGACGCGCAGCAGATCTTCACTGTTAATGCTCTGAGCCGCTGCCTTGCGCTCATTCAAGAATCGTCAGGTATCGGAAAAAGCTATACAGACGTAGCAATCATCAAAACTTTATTGAAAAATCGTAAGACAGCTAATCTTGATTCTATTGTTTGCGTATGCTATACGAATCACGCACTCGATCAACTTCTCGAGCATCTAGTAAAGAACGAAGTTGAGCAGCTGATTCGTTTAGGTTCGCGATCTAAATTCGAACTTCTTCAAGACTTGAATCTTCGTCATGTTTCTCAGCAAGTCGAGCAGACGAAAATCGAAGATTACAAGAAGTGACAACTTCATACGAAATTGAACAGCGAGCTAGCACATATCGAGGAAATTTTACAAGAACTGAAGAATTCGACCTTGTGAAGAAACATCAAAGCTTATCTGAAAAGACAAGACTCGTTCAGGCACTTCGAACAACTGTTTGAAATGAGGTTTGATGAAGATGAATTTCGAACAGTGCGCGATAGAAAGTACAGTGTTGTGAAAAGCTGACTTAGAGAAGCAGCTCAGCGTCTTTGCTCGAATCGTCTCGTTACGAAGCTTTCAAACGTCTCTCTTCTGAAGATGTCTGTCTCTGAGCGAGAATCAATTCATAAATATTGAATTCAGCAACGCGCAGCTCAGCTGAACGATCTTCTACTTCACGTTCTTGAATTCTATCGCGATATCAAAGATGAACTCAAGAAGTGCTATCAGAAATTGAATCTTCGATGTCTTCTACGAGCGCACGTCATCGACGTCACAATCACAGGCTTGGCAAGGAATCTAGAGATTCTTAGACGTGTGCGAGCAAAAGTCATGATGTGTGAAGAGACAGATGAGGTCTTAGAGACACACACGCTCATCGCGCTTTTGCCTTCAGTCGAACATGCTATTCTTATTGAGAATCACGAGCAGCTTCGACTTCAGATCAACAACTATGAGCTTCAACATGATCATCTCAGAAGCGGAAAATTCTCTTTGAACATCTCGCTTTTTGAGCGACTCGTTAAATCTCAGCCCGACTACTCGAAGATCTCATTCAGTTCACTGAAGATGCAGCGTCGAATGCATTCATCGATTGCAGAGCTTGTTAGAACCACGCTGTATTTCGAGCTACAAGATTACGCTTCGATGTTAGATTATTTCGAGGTTGATGAATTGCGAAAGCGTCTCTTCTGACTCAATCATCAAGAGAAGAAAGACTCATCGTCATCAGCTCAAATGATCTCATTCTCGAAGACTAACTCTTTTGAAGTAGAGATGATCGCCGCTTTGATTTCTCACCTTGTACGTCAAGAAACTTATGAAAAAGATGATATTGCAGTTTTGACTTCATATTTGAGACAGTTGCAGAAGATCAAGCAGCGACTAAGATCTTCTTTCAAGATTGTGATCGACGATCGAGATCTTCAGGATTTGAAGATCTTGAGCCTGAAAAATGACAGCTCGAAGGCTACAACAGAGAGCGAAGTCAATATGCAGAAGACAATCTTACTCAATGCATTAAGAGTCGCGACTGTTGATAATTTTCAGAGAAAAGAAGCGAAAGTGATTGTCATCTCACTGGTACGAAGCAACGACGAGAGAAAATGTGAATTTTTGAAAATCTCGAATCGCATCAACGTCTTGTTGAGTCGCGCTCGTCACGATATGTATATCATCGACAATGCTCAGACCGCGAGTTCTGTTCTCATGTGAATCAACGTCATCTTCATTCTAGAGAGAGACAAAAACATAGGTCAAACTCTGACGCTCTGCTGTTCTCGACACAAGAAGATCTCAATCGAGATATCAAAAGTCGATGATTTCTCTCTTCTCTCGTCGAAGAGTGACTGCGACAAGAAGTGTACTTCGAGGCTACGTTGCGAACACGCTTGCATCAATAAGTGTCATGTCGATTCGCTACACAACGTCGTTCGATGCCTTGAGCGCTGTCAGAGAATCAAGAGAGGCTGTGAGCATTCGTGTCTCAGATCGTGCGAAGATTCATGCAAGGCGAAATGTTCAGTTCAGATTTCAAACATCGTCTTGCCTTGTGAACACATACGAAAATGATTGAAGTGTCACAAAGCGCAAGCTTCGAAAACTGTATCATGCCGAATCAAAGTCGAAATTGTCATGTCAAATTGCAAGCATCGAGTAAAGATTCGTTGCTGTGATCTTTCGCTTCAGAATGATTACTCATGTTCTGTCATGTGTGAAGTCGTTCTCGCCTGTGAACATGACTGCAAGCACGCTTGTAAAGACTGCAATTCAAAGATCGATGATCAGATCTCTCAGAGAGCTCACGATGTTTGTAAGGCGCAATGCAGTAGATCGTACACGACATGTAGTCACGCATGTTTGAGTATCTGCCACGGCGACGATTCATGTTCACTTTGCAATGAATCATGTGAGATTCGCTGCAGTCACTCACGCTGCAGTAAAAAGTGTCAAGAGCATTGCATGCCATGTGTTGAAGACTGCTCTTGATCTTGTTCACATCGTGAAAAATGTCAGATGTCATGCGCGATGCCTTGCAATCTTCTGCCTTGCTCGAAACGTTGCTCGAAGATTTTGAGCTGTGACCATCGATGTTCGTCTGTCTGTGAGAAGATTTGTTCAGATGTTCAGCACTGTCAGAAGTGCGTCGATACGTCGATCAAGAAGATGATGATTATTACATCATGAAATTCAGCTATGCTGAGATTGATCTCGACGAAAGTCCTTGCATTATATCATCATGTGATCACATTCTCACTCTGAAAAGCATGAATGATCACATAAGTATCTCGAATTATTATACTCTCTCTGATGAATCAGATGACGCAGGCTCGATTGTGAGGCTAAAGTCTAGCTCGAAATCATTCTCTATCGTCGAATTAAAGAACTGCTCGATGTGTCGCTGCTCTCTTCGAAACATCAATAGATATGATCGCATAGTTCGACGAGCGTGAATTGACGAGACAACAAAAAAGTTTATTGTATGAGCAAATATGCAATTTGTTTCTTTGATTGCTAGAATGAAACGAGAAGAGATAGAGCTTCGAGAAGACGAGGCGAAGAGTCAAGATTCTACGCAGCAATTATCTTTCACGTTAGAACTTCTCTCTCTGAAGTCTATTCAGCTGAAAGAATCTCGCGATCAGCAGATTAAGAATATCATCAATTTCACTAGATCAGATGCAAGATTCAAGAGCATCTTGAAGCTTCGAAAAGAGATAAAGCAGTTTCTCAAAAAAGTCAACGAAGCGAAACAATCTCTCAGTCGCATTCACGATCTTGTGCAGAATGCACGCAGACATCGCGAAGTGAATACTGAGATTTTCTGCGAATCAAATGTTCTTCAAGTACGAAATCGTCTCTTGACAACAGTCTTGCTACTTCGATGCAATTACGTCATTCTTCTCGAATTTCTAACCACGAGTCGAGAAAACCTTCACGTCAACTTAATCAGTAACAGAAAAGATTGCGAGACTCTAGTCGAAGAATTTCAGGCAAGACAGCAGTCAGCGAACGCGATTGAAGAGCTACTGTATTGAGCTCGTTTCGTTGCTCTCGAACGTGATCGCTCGAAAGCGAAATCAGTCATTCCTGAACTTCTCATTCAGGCGAGAGCACATCTTCAAAGAGTCAAAAGTGTTTGCACAGCTTATTCTGATCAAATCGCTGACATGTTGACTGAAGTTGAGAATGTGAAGAAGATGCTGCGTGATTCGACCTTCTACGCATCGATGAGTAACGAAGAAAAGGCAGTCGTGTACGCAGCGATGTCGCATGATTTTCGTGATACAGAACATTGATATTACTGCGCAAACGAGCATTCTTTCACGATTGAAGATTGCGGCATGTCGATGCAGACATCTCAATGCTCGCAGTGTGATTCTTCTGTCGACGATCACAATCATCAGACTGTTGAGAAAGTCACACAAGCGACGAACTTGAAGGCACAATTCAGTGAATCGACGATCAGACGTTAGAATTAGCTGCAGTCTTTATAACTTCGCAACTGACGCATTCTGATATTTCGATCACGAAGATTGTGATGAGATTGTTCTTTGACTTTAGAATGAATTCTTTTGTGTACATATACAAATGAAATATGTTTGAGCATCGAAGACAGGTACTAAAAAGTAGAGACGAAATAAGACAACAGATTATTTATAAAAAGCAATTCTATTGTTTGACGTTAGACGCAAAACTCTCGTGCAAAGCTAAAGTAACTAACTTGACATAAAATCAACGTCGACGACAAGTAGAGTGTAGAAAGAGAGAATTTTAGAAGGCAAAAGTAATTTTCTATCAAGTCTCTTTCTTTTCTTTTTGATGACAGAACGATCGCTGCGAAGATTTTATTCAGACGATTCTCGACTGAAAGACTCAACAACATTTCGTAGTGAAAGAAACACATCGAGAAACTAGGCACGAAGGTTAATCTGATGCATCTTGACGATATGACGCTTGAAAGTCATCACACTTGACAGAATTAGACTGTTTGCCTTACACGTCGAATGTTCGCAATTGATCTCATCATTAGATGCATACTTTCGTAGATGCGTCTTCTGAACATGTTTCATCATCTTATTGAGTCTGCAGTACTCGAATGTTCGATTCTCATAGAATTTGCGTTTCTCGCCAAGGCAGAACGAGCATTGGGTTGATCTGCAGATCAAGGGAAAGTAATCTGTCATGTTCTCTTCAGAATTCTCTGCGAGATCTTCTGAAGAATTCATCAGTTTCTTTGATTTGAAAGTAAATCTTGATCTATCTCGACGCTGACTTTCTTGTCGACGGCACAATGCTGCTCTGACTTTGATGATCTCAATGCTTCGAACGTGCTTCTCACGATCTGTCAGATCGATCACAGGTTCGCAGGTCAATTGAATCACGACATCTCGCTTCGAAATATTGTATTTAAGAGATCTCGTCAGTTCGACGTCTTTGACAGACGCTGAGATAGCGATGTCAGCAAACTGAGCTTCGAGCGTATCTGTATCGACGTTTCTAAAATGTTGCTTTCGAACTTTGTCGATCATTCTACTTCGACGATTCGTTTTTTCACGATGCAAGACAGCATCGACATCTTTCTTCTTCTTTATTCATGAATTCTCTCGTGAAGCATGTTTCACGAGCTCATACTTGACCCTGATTTTGACGATGAGTCTCTTGCTCTTGCTGTTAAGGCGAATCACTCGCTTGCTATTAGCAAGCTTTTTCGAAAGCTCGTCGAACAATTCGATCGAGACGCTAGAATCAACAGTTAATGTCATCAGCCTGACTAGCTTTTGTACAATCTCGTCGAAAGAACGATCTAAGAAGACAGCCTGCGTGTTGAATCAAATCTCTCGATCGAGATAGTAATGAACTGCGTTCGATTGATGATCGAAGATCTGATCTCTTACGAAAGAAGACGTCTTATCTGTGTCAATGATTTGACATCAGCATTGACGTCTGCATATGAGAACAGAAGAAAGAAGCAGATGAGAAGAAGACGACTTACTATTGACGACATTGACTAAGTCACGTCGAGCAACATACTGGGTAAAGAAATGCTTCAGACTCGATTTTAAGCCAAGTCGTTTTAAGTAACGAAGTCATGTACTAGAACGCAAAGATTTCGTCTTCGATGTGCGATACTCATTCGCGACGCGCTCAGACTCACGAAAGACTGATTGATTCAGAGCATCGACTTTAATTTTCAGCGTGAGAGACTTCTTGACAGCTGATGACTTGACTCGAAATATGTAGCTGACATCTCTCGTCGACTCGATCACAAAGACGTCGTCATGAAGTGTCATGGAAAGTAAATGATCGACGAGACAGAGGAGCGAATTTTCCTCTCTTTCGACGACAAATGTTTTTCTAGTAGATAAGAGATTATTATAATATATTGAACGTAGATAACTGCACTGCTTACTCTCGAGAGCGATTGTCTTCTTCCTTGATATGAATGAGCGTGACCTTGGCGAAAAGAATGTTGAGCTTCTCTGAGATTGAGTTGAAAACAATAATAAAAGTGATATGTCTTCAAAGCAAAGATCTAGTTTCCTCAAGGCTTGCATCGAAATCATCGTCGATGTCATCATCGCTTTCGCTATCATAGTCTGTGCTGTCATCGTCATCGTCATCGCTATCAGCGTTCGAATTCGAATTGACGAGGGTTGCTTGCTCTTCGTTTCAGTCACTGTTCATCGCAACATCTACGTCCGAATCGCTAGTTTCTTGTTTATCGTTGCTAGCACTGAGGTCGCTATGAATCTTGACGCGTTCATCGAGCTTGGTCGCGTTCTCATCGTCTTCGAGTTTTAGTCTTGTGTCGAACATTGAGACCGATCTGCAGTCAAAGTACGCAGTCATGAGCAGACTTGTGAGAACTTGATTCCGTTGCTGCTCGTCTGAAAAGATCGAATCGTCATGAACTCAATGGTAAAAGAGTACATAATATAAGTCATCAACGCTCATGATCGTCTTTCTCTTTGAGAGCCTGCGAAGCTTGTATTCGTTCACGAGCGTTTTCTTGTACTGTTAACGACTCAAGGTCAGCTTAGACCTGCTTTATATCTCGAGCTGAAATGTTGTCACTTACGTTGGTCACGTCTCTTCTGATGCTGTCATTCAGCGAACGATCGATTTGATAGAAGATGTGCATGTTCAACACCCGCCAGTAGTTATTGAGACTCTCGCTGACTCTCACTCTCGGGTAGCGATCTAATGTTCATCGCAAGAATGTCTTCAGATTCTCGACTTGTGCGTTTAAGAAAAAGCTTTCGGGGTTCTGTTCAATCTCCTGACAAAATCTGATCGCAAATCAATTAGGTTCAGAACTTTACTTCGACCGAGAGTACAGTAAACAACTGACCTGTTTCATTTCTTTGAGAGTGATTTCTTGCTCTTCTTTGTATTATCAGCGTGCTTCGATTCTGTCCGACCTTTTGCTGCCAGCTCTTGGCGAAGATTCTGATAGTAACTCAACGACTGCTTGCCAGCGTTTCGGCGTGCGCGCGTAGCTTTGCCAACGGGCATGATCCTTAGCTGCTGTTATGAAGGGCGAGCACAGCGTTGCGGTCGAGATTAGAGAATAAAAGAGGCTCTGAGCTGTGGGAGCTTGACGGTATAAGGAACGATGACAGTACTCGAGGCATATGACGGAAATACAGTCCTGCTTTACCAGTGGAGCGAGGTAAAGAGCAAGAAGGGCACCATCGAAGGGTGCCATGTCGGTATTTATGTTGACTGCCCACACTGAAATCCTTCGGATGGGTTGAGCCAGAGATGGAGCACAATCCTGGACAGTGAACCTCGGACTTTCAGATCCTTGTTTCGCCGCTGCGGTCGCTTGACCCCTCCTGCCCCCTCAGCCCTCGATGTTCTGGCAGCATAAAGCGGCTTCAACACCTACCAAATCTGGACGCCAGAACACCAAAAGGTAGATACTAAGTGTTATTTGAGACTTTACAGCTAATCTTGATGTGGCTCTCGACAAATTCTGAACGTGCTGGTTAATCTTTTGCCTTCAACGATATTGTGCATGATGCGTCTTGTGAATCTCGAACACTTGTTGAAATAATTGTTTTCTAATCTCATCACAACGACTGTAAGCGACGTCGTCATCTATGCTGGTACGCAAGTTTGACCAGCATCGCAAACATACGGGGGACAGCATCTTCCAGTAGCTCTGCAGCTGGCACCGAGAGTTCTTGGGTCGGTGCAGCTGGGGTCAATGCAACTGATTTCTGGCCCGGCACATACAAGCGGGGGACAGCAGTGACCAGAGAGGCCGCAGTCGGCACCGACGATGCTTGGATCCGTACAGACGTTAGGGTCTTTGCAAGTGTTGGTAAATCGATCGCAGACGAGCGGACTACAGCAGCGTTGGGTGTTGGTGCAGTCGGCACCGATGGCATTTGGGTAGCTGCAGCCGTCGGGCTCTCTGCAAGTGCTGGTCAACCCATCGCAGACGAGCGGACTACAGCAGTGGTAGTTGCTGCTGCAGTCGGCACCGACAGTGTTTGGATCGCTGCAAACGTTGGGGTCTATGCAAGTGTTGCCACGGGAGTAGGAGCATTCGAGCGGGCTACAGCAGTATCCTGTGCTGCTGCAGTTGGCACCGATGGTCATCGGTTCGGTGCTTGGATTGCTGCAAGCGGTGGGATCTACGCATGTGTAGTCGCTCCACTGGCAGAAAAGCGGGGCACAGCGGGCTCCGGTGACGTTGCAGCTGGCACCGACGGTGTTTGGATCGCTGCAAGCAGTGGGAGAGGGTGGACTTGAAGAGGAGCTCGCAACTGGAGATGCGATTGGAGAAGGCACGCAAAGCTTCGTTGTTAAGTCGCACTCCAAAGGGCTGCAACATGCCAGAGTACCACTACAGTCTGCACCCACGGTACTTGGGAAAATGCAGCCACCGCTGCGAGCGGACAGGGCCGTGGAGAATGTAGAAATGCTCGATCCGCCTGGGGGAGGAAGGAGGCCACTTCCCCAACCTGGAGAGGCGCAAAGGTACGTAGATTTATCGCACCACAGAGGGCTACAGCACTGGCCGGTGTGGCCGCAGTCCGCGCCAACGGTGCTTGGTAAAGTGCATTTACCGATGGGAGAGGGCGGGGCCTTGGAGGATATCGAAGTAATCGATGTGGTTGGGAAAGGAGGTGGGATAGCACTTCCCTCGCCCGGGCACCCACAAACACCCAGCGATACGTCGCACCACAGAGGCCAACAGCACTCTAGGGTCTCCATGCAGTTTGCACCCAAGCCGCTTGGAAGAGTACAGACCGCGGTACCGGTGGGAGATGGCATGGTTTCGTTCACGAACAAATTTGTATTCCTAGTTAACGGACATAAGTCCCTTGTGGTGGAGTTGAACGATGTGGTTGCCGGCCTGTTTGTAGAAGCCGAAGGGTAGCCGCTAGTTTGAAGCGTGGTGTTGGGACAAGCATGCCTGAAGACGGTCTTTGTAGTGGTATGGTGGACAGTCACCTCCGCCGTTGAAGGAGAAATGAGCGCGATGGCACAGGCCAAGAGTGTTGGGACAGAGGAATGCATGATGCGATGTAGTGTCGAGATATCTACTTTTGATTCGACGAAATGGCGGTAGAGACCGAAGGGTGGTTCAAAGACGATACCAGAAAGAATACTGAAGGGTCAGGATGTTGTCATTGGTAAAGCGTTTGACATGCGAGAGGATGCGGCTTTATACACGCTGGACCTAGTAGAGAGCAGACTCTCTAAGCCTGCAAACGTGATACCGCGCACTTAACGTGGATGAGAAAGTCACTCGCGTCTGTCTTCTTCAGCCGTCAACGATGTCCCGACGTACAAGGGAGACGGAAGACGAGATGCACACCCGGCACCCGGGCAAGATATGGGGCCATGGGAATTGGGCAAATTGGAAATGAGATGAGAAGCCACGATGGTGCGAACGTTGCACCCAGACCGACTTCAAGATGAAATCGCCAAGCATGTCGTTCCCTGCGTCGAAAGTCCATCGCTACCTATGGCCCATCTTTAACGTCATCGGAACAGCAGCCCCCACCGAAATGCACAATCGCCAAAGAGTTTCGAATGCGGCCAGAGCTTCAAGGGCTTCAAGGGCTGCATGGCCTCGGTGAGCTTGCGCGATTGCCTATCTTACCGACATAAGTAGTCGATCTTCTTGGGCCCAAGGATGTCGAATATCTTCCGCGGTCTGCAGCTCTATCAGCCTCATAAGGCTCGAGCCCTTGGCCCCCCAACTGATGTGCTTTGATATCGTTGTATGCAAAAGTCTGATTCAGTTTTCGGGTTTTAGCGAATTTGGCGGGGAAAACACACAAATCAGCCTCAAATTTGGTGCAAATAGAGCAAATACCTAGATATCATCCCCACACCCCCAAAACACCCCAAAGCTTCATTTTTGAAGCTATACAAACCTCAGCCTCACACGAGAGCAATCCTGAATCCTACCTACCATGCCTCAAGCTCTTATTCAGAATCTTAGAGACGAGATTCAATTTCACCTAGCTTGTGACGATAGCACAACGTTCATACACAAAGTCACTCATGTTATCAGGCAGCAGATCAATCGTATGCGTAAAAAACATCTTCATTTCAGTGATGTGATGTCTGCGCTTGATACGATTGATAGATCGAAGATTCTGAGTGAGTATCATGCTCAGAAGCTTCTTGACTTTCTCAGTCAACGACTCATCGTTTATCAGAATGACATGATCTGATTTCTGTACGACGAGTTTAACATTGTCATCAGTCAAAGCATGATCAGCAGAATGCTCAAACAAGCTAGATACAGCAGAAAGATTGCTCAAAAAGTCGTTGCTGAGCGAGATGAGAAGCTTCGCAGCGAATGAAAACAACGACTTATGAGCTGAACTTTTGATCAGCTAGTCTTTCTCAATGAAAGCGTTGCTTATGAGTGAACAAATAGACTCAACTTTCTTCTTTACTTTCTAATCATGTTAATGCTTGCTCGTTAGCTGATTGAAAGTATGACTGAGTCTCAATTGACTTATCTTTGCACGTCATTCAAAGTTTAAAATGATTGAAAAAATGAAGCATTTTATCAGCGTTTTTCATTGATAAATACATTGCATGAAAGATACATCATGACTTCATAACAAAAAAGATTTTTTTGAACTTCATGCAATTACAGATGCTTTCTATATGCAATTCTGAAGAGATAGAATCACATTCAATGATGATCATGAATAATGCTAGAATTCATCAATCAGCAAAGCTTAATGAGCTATGTGAAAGCTTTGAGATGCATCTTGTTAAATTGTCACTCTACTCGTCTGATTATAACTTCATAGAAAGTTTATTTTCAATGTTGAAAGCATGAATTAAAAGAAACAATAAGCTTGTTCGATGATATGATGAATCTAACGAGAAATTTGATGAATTTTTAAAAATAGCAGTCAGATCACAAAGAGAGCGAGTTGATGATTCTGAGACACTTTTTCATCTGACTGACATAGTTCATATATTCAGATAATATCTAAATATAAATAGATTCATCGTAGTCAAGCTCATCATGTTGCTTCTTCATTATCTTTGAATAATCATTTAAAGTGTTCTTCATCTTCTTCATTTTCTTCAAACTCTTTTCTTCAATTGATATTTGCAAGACTGAGATTTTGACTTGAAACTTTAAAGCAGATCTTCAAGCTTGAGCATTATATAAATGACTTTATGTTTGCACTGTCAAAGTATGAGCTTGCTGAGCTGATGTAAAAAATCTAGAGCGTGCTGTTGATGTATCTTTAATTGTTGATTCAAATGACAATTTGTCATCTGAATCAGAATTTCTAAAGTGAGCATACTTGCTGACATCATGAGTCAGCTGTATATCAATGTCAGCAAATATGTTTAAGCTCTTTCAATGACTTTCATCATGCTCTTTTCAGCTTTGTATCGTTTGTAGATTATAATATTAAGCATTCAGCTCATCAAAGACGTGTCAAAAAGAATGTGCTTAAGTGTTATTAACTTTGAAGACATATCAGAAAATATAATCATAAAAATCATCATTCTGAACAGAACTGCTAGAATGAATAAACAATGTATGTTGATGTCAATTGAGCATAGAAGAAATCTCAATCTTCTTAAACATCTTCAGCTTATTGCAACTATTCACATGCTTTTGTTGATTCTTTCTCTTTTGTTTAATTCTTTACTCTTCAATCTTTCTTTCTTCTTCAACTGTTGTTTTTTATATCATCTGCAACATCAATACATCTGTTATGCTGATTGATTCATTCATGATCTGCAATGATTGTATAAAAGTAGATGATAATGTAATAATTAAAGAAAATGTTGAGAAAGAATTGATATACTTGACTTGAGATTTCACTGTCATCAGAACTTCAATCAGCATTCTTGAAAATTTAGTAAGTGATGCAGACTTATCATCTTTACTGATTGCTTCTGATCAGCATATTATATAATCAGCAGTCAGTCAATGATGAACATCTGACTCATTGATTCAGCAGTACTTTCTCTTATTGTGACAGTTTTCTTTGCAAATTCAACTCATCTGAAGAACTTTTATCTGTTTTACAATGTCATGATGTCAAATCATCATTTCAGCTCAGAGCATAAAATATGTTGTCAACTAGATCTAATATCATCGATATTTTAGAAAGTCTTGATTCATTAAACTAAGTTATTAATCTAGTCATCATCATCTTAGTCTAATCACATCAAAATCTGTTTCGTGTCTTTGCAATTTTAAGTCATAAAACTGCTGCTCAGTTCTGACATTACTCGATTCATGTATATAAAAGTTGAGTTCTCATTCTTTTCTTTCATTTCTTGTCTTTCGTCTTGTACATTATCTGATGTATTGTTCTGTATCTAGTTTAAGTAATATAATAATCAATTCTTTATATTGATAAAATCTCTAGTTTAGTCTAGTCTTTAACATTACAAAAGATTTACACTTCTTGCAATATTTTCATATGTTGAAATCTCATCTAGTTATTTTCTTGCTCAAATGAAGCAATTTCATTGCTTCTTGATCAATGATGAGCGTACTGTTAAACAGTTTACTTAAAGTATGATTGAAAACTCAGTTGAAGTCTTTCACGCAATGCGCAAGCTTTAAAATCAAGTTCAACAACATGATATTATCATTTCATTCTTATTCATCACTTCTAGTTTTTCAATCTATCAAGAATTGAATTCTCAGTCTTTCATGATGATAGTTCAGATCATCACACAAACTTTGCACAATCAATCTCTTTTCAATATTCAAGTTTCTGCAAATTTTGTTGCTGTCTCAATCTTCATTAGATTTGAAAAGCTTCTCGACATATCTGAATATGAAAGAAACAAAGATGATTTGAATGTCTGAGAGCAGAGTCTGATACAGCGCATGAATGTGAACAATGATTATTACTTCTTTCATTGAGCTAAGATCATCTATGTTGAATCATAATTCATCATAGATAAGAAAACTCACAATTTAATGAATCAGTATTGAATCAATGATCTTTGTATCATTTTCGTCTTTGCAGATTGATGACATAAGTTGCATCATTGCTGCAACAATTCTTTCAAGACAGAAGATACTCATTTATATCTTTGCAAAACTTTGAAGCAAGACATAAATAACTTTGTTAACTATTACAATCTTTTTTATCAAAAGAAAGAATGTTTTTTAATGAAAGATTTCTCATTGATTGATTGTCTGAAGCGCAATGTTAATTATTTCACTTAAGTCATCATTCTCTTCTGACAAAACTTTGATGAAATTCAATCATTCATTTTTCATCAATAAATTTAAGCATTCTTTAACATTGATGAAGAGTTTTAGCAGCTTAAACATCATTAATCTCGCTTCATCTTCATCATCATCTTGTTCATCAAAGTTAAGAGCATCTTTGCATCGACTAGTAATTCTTTGAATTCAAAGATCATCATTTTTGTGACTGTTATTTCAACAGTATTTTCATCTCTTTCTTTCTCATTTTTTGATGAGTCAATGAATTTAAACTTCGTCATTATCATCGTTTAAGATAAGATTCTGATCATTTCTGAGATCAAGAAAATCTGCAATAAGTGAAAGCTGTGCTACTACTGCAAATTACAACATTCAAGTAAAATCATTAAAGAATGCTCAAATAAGAAGTTCTTCACTCTGCATATCATGAATGTTTAAGACAGTGATGTTATCAGTATAAATGAAGAAATCTCGCTGTTTGCAAAAAAAGTCTAGTCTCTGAGCTAAGTCATGTTCAGAGATTTGTATATATATCATCTTGTTTACTAGTTTCAATCTTCTCACTCTCACTTCAATCATATAGAAAGTTTTCTGTTAAATCTGTCTTGAAACTCTTTGAATTCAATTTAACATTCAAAGATAATCACATGATAGTATTCTGTATTCTACGTCAAGCTCAATCTAGAGTTTTCATTCTCACTCTGATTGATAGTGAAATCTTCACTTATGTTTTTATGAATAAATTCTTCACGCAACAACATCATCTTCTCTTGCATCAATTAACTCACTTTCACAGACTTCAAGAATTTGATGATCAAGTCACTTTAATCAATGACATTACTTATGTTGTCAAAATCACAATGATTCTTGATGAACATATTGAAAGACTATTCTTCTATGTCATTAAATTAAGTCAGTATTTCATCATCATGAATCTGTCATGACTTTATCATCACATCATTGATGTCAATTTTAAGCATAATATTCTCATTTTATCTTTCTTCTTCTGTCTTAATCATTGTTGCTCATTTCTCGTCAAGATTTATGATTTTAATCAACAAGAAGAAAATTTCTTGTTTGAAGTTAACAAAGTAGCTTTTTCTCAGTCTCACTCTCAATTCACTCACAAGAAGCAACTCAGTTCATGAATCACTCACAAGAAGTAATTCAGCATTCAATTCACTCGCAAGAAGCAATCTAGTCTTTCATTCACTTGAAAGAAGTAACTCAGTTTTCAGTTCACTTGCAAGAAGCAACTCAGTCTTTCATTCACTTGAAAGAAGCAACTCAGTTTTCAGTTCACTCACAAGAAGCAATTCAGTTTTCAATTCACTTGCAAAAAGCAACTCAGTTTCTCATCTGCTCACAAGAAGCATTTTAATCTCTCATTTATTTACAAGAAGTTAACTAATATTCAGTTCATTCACAAGAAATAAATCTTGTTTAATCTTGTCTTTCATTTGAAACAAGAAGCTTCTAATTGTATTCTTCAAGTCATTCAAAAAAAATATTTATTAAAAATCAAGTGTTGAAATTCTTTCTTCTTTAAAACTTCTGTTGTTCTTCAAGCAGATTAATTTAATCAATCTTTTATACAACTTAACATAGTTGAGTTAAGAGCTTGAAGCTTTGATCATGCTGTTCATGTCAAAGACATTGAAGTGTTTAACATCATTCTAAGAAAAATTGATGTCTTCTTGAATCTTGAGTTAATCTCATCTTCTAGTTTAAACTCTGATGAGTCAAAATCGCGTCATGCAACTTTGATTATTCATTCAAAGAACAGTTCAACTTTTGCTCAGTTTTCATCTCGCTTTCAAGATCATACATATAATAAGAATCATCATCTGAATCTTCATTAAATGAAAAAGAAATTTCATTTGACTGCATTTATGACACAAGAAAATCTTGAAGTCTATTAACAAAGTAAAAACGTTGATTCAGTCACAATTTTATCATTCAGATATTTTGAGTTTCTAGACATCTTCTTCAAAAAGAATGTTGATATCTTGTTTTTGCATCAAGTTCATGATCATGTCATACATCTTAAAGAAGATGCTTAACTCTCAGTCTTCGCTTTGTACAACATGAGTCGTGATGAAATTCTAGAACTTCGTCGTTATTTGAATAAAAATCTAAGCAAAGATTTCATTCAAGTCAGTCATTCTCAAATGATCATCTCTGTTCTCTTCATCAAGAAATTCGAAAAAGAACTTTGCTTCTGCATGAACTATCGAGATCTGAACGCTATCACAGTCAAGAATTAATATTCTCTGTCTCTAATCTCAGAAACGCTGAATCATCTAAGTCGAGCTAAAATCTTTATCAAGCTGAATATCATTTCTGCGTTCAATCAACTTTGAATCAAAGAAGAAGATGAAGTTCTCATCGTTTTTCACACTCGATTTGAATTATTCAAGTATTTAGTCATGCTCTTCAATTTATGTAATGAGTCTGTCTTGTTTTAGAAGTACATCAACAATATTTTTTGCAAATATTTAAATAAGTTCTGTACAGCTTATCTGAATGACATTTTGATTTATTTTGACAATGAGTTCAAGCATGAGATTTATGTCAAGCTCATTCTGCGAAAGCTGCAAGAAGCAGATCTTCAAATAAATATAATCAAATGTGAGTTTCACATCACTTAAGTTTCATAAATGTTGAGATCGTGCCTAGAATCTAACCACACTGCAGCGAGATAGTGCGTAGCTGAATAGAATGTTTGATCAATAGAGATAGCTATAACTAGAATATTAAGAATACAGAAGAAATCAAAGAGAATTTCGAGCTGTATCTATAGTAGGGCAAAACAAAGAGAGCGAAGCAGGTTTGCTCGAGTATCGAAAGCGCTAGGATAAAGTGTTGAGGCTAGAGATTCAACATGAGTCAAAACCTCTAGAGCTTGTTGACTAGAAAACTCTATTCAATTTCGACACACTCGTAACATTATCTTCTTCTCTTTAAAAGTCATGTTTCTATGACTTGTAGTGTAGTTCATAGCACTGACGTAGAGCCTTGATGCCTGCCTTTCTATCAATCTTTCTATTGATTCAAACCAACTCGTCAAATGTCTATTGTAGCAGGCTCACTATGTGAAATAGAATGATCATTGAAGCAGACTCACTAGTCGACTTGCTCATCGAAGAGGTCGGCTATCGACTTGCCATTGAAGCAGACTCACTAGTTGCACGTGAACGTGAGGTAGATTGATTCACTGGTAGGTAGGGCGATGAGAGTAGATATGTCATTGCATTGACGAAGAGTGTCATTGAAGCAGGCTCACTAGTCGACTTGCTCATTGAAGAGATCAACTTTCGGCTTGTCATTGTAGCAGGCTCACTATTTGCATGTGAACGTAGGATCAGGTTCACTGATAGATAAGGCGATGAGAGAAGATAGATCATTGCATTGACGAAGAGTGTCATTGTAGCAGGCTCACTATGAGAACGTCATTTGTAGTAGCAGACTCACTAATTTGATCTGACGACACAGATTGTTTTGACTCGCCTGATTCACGAGCTTGGTTCGAGACGAAGAGAGAAAGAAATGAGTTGAACAGCTTATTTTCACTCGTCTGCTTCACGAGAATGAATTGATTCTAGAGCAATTCACGAAGATTCTTTATCGTGATTCTCTTAATCGAATGAACTGTGCGTACTTAATGAGCGGTAGATTCTCTAGCAATTCAAACAGCCTCGTCGTTGATTCTATTGATTCTCTGATGTTGTTCTGTCTTTCGATTGCGTCGATCATCAGATAAAACAAATTTCTTTATACTCGTTTCGTTGTTCGTCGAGTAGCTTGAATGAGTAATGAAATCAATATCGTGTGATAAACGAATTCTTAATATAATGTTGAAATCGTGCCTAGAATCTAATCACACTGCAGCGAGGTAGTGCGTAGCTGAATAGAATGTTTGATCAATAGAGATAGCTATAACTAGAATATTAAGAATACAGAAGAAATCAAAGAGAGTTTCGAGCTGTATCTATAGTAGGGCAAAACAAAGAGGGCGAAGCAGGTTTGCTCGAGTATCGAAAGCGCTAGAATAGAGTGTTGAGGCTAGAGATTCAACATGAGCCAAAACCTCTAGAGCTTGTTGACTAGAAAACTCTATTCAATCTCGACACACTCGTAACAATATCTAGAATTGATAATCATCATCAAAGAAGTTAAGATGAATTTTTTTAAAATAAACATCATTGTCAACTGATTCATTCTGATCAACGTTAAAGATGTTCAAAGTTTTCTAAATTTCATGAACTTTTATAAAAGATTCATTTATGACTATAGTAAAATAGCTATTTCGCTCACTCATTTCATCAGAAAAGATGTACTTTTTGTTTGATTTTAAAAATGTCAGATTGCATTCAACACTCTTAAAAAAGTCTTCACTTTTGAGATTATTCTTTGTCATTATAATTCAGATCACAAGATTGTGATAGAAATTAATGCTTTAAACTATGTATTCAAAGACATTCTTTCTCAGTATGATGAGAACAAGATTCTTCATTCAGTCACTTACTTTTCAAAGAAGCATAATTCAGTCAAGTGTAACTATGAGATCTACAATAAAGAACTCATGATCATTGTTTGTACTTTCAAAAAATGATGATCGAAGCTTGAAAACTTTATTTATTTTATCAAGATGATCACGAATCACAAAAATCTTAAGTATTTCATGTCAATTAAGCAGTTGAATCATCATTAAGCTTGTTGAAGTGAGTTTCTGTCTAGATTCAACTATTGCATCGCTTATCATCTTGACAAGATCGATGATAAGTTGAATGCTTTGACACGTTGCTCAGAAAATCTTTTTAAAGAGAAGAATACATTCAATTCTTGACATCAATGTCAACATCAGACAATTCTGAAAACTCATATTTTAGATCTTAATATTGTTAAAAATTTCGCTCTTGATGTTTTTGACATTAAAGTCATGAAGCTTCAGTCACAAATCATCATTCTAGATTCAGTTCAGTTACATTTATTTTCAATTATCTTAACATCTTCGCAAATTTTAACTTTCATGAATTTAAAAATTGAAGAATTCAACGTTGAAGATGTTGTCAGAATCGTGTCTAGATGAGTCAATCAGCGAAAGTCAGGGTTGAATAGTGCTTGATCTTTAGAGGTAGCTATAACTGAATATTAAGAATACAGAAGAAGATTGATACAAGAGCTTCTATTTATGTAATGTTCAGAGGCTGCGCTAGGCTTGAAAGAAATGTGTTTGTGACACGGGAAGAATGTGATGTAGGTGAACAAGGTGTTGGTGAAAGAAAAGAGTGTTGGGGAAGAAAAAGAGTGTTGAGCCATATCTGAGTCATATCTGAGTCATATCTGGCTAGCTCGCTGGTTAGTTCTAATCATTACGCAGGAAACTCGCTAGCGTTCACTGCGAATTGATTAGGGCTTCAGCCTTGTTCAGCCTTGGTACGCTCGTAACATTACCCCTTCCTTCGAAAATTCATGTCCGCATGAATGTAGTTTCTTTGCTCGCTTTTGTTGATAGTTATTCCGATATTTAGCGCGGTTTGTTTGAATATAGCTTATGAAATTCGTTCAAAACTTTCTCTGAGCCATCGAATTTCTCTTTATCGGCATAGTATCATTCGTCGTCTCTATCTAGGTTTGTTCATTTGACTTTGTACTGTATTCGGCCTCGATAGCGTCTGAAGTTCAATATATCGTCTATCTCTCAGTGTTCATCGTCTTCGATAGTGATTGACCTGAGTGATTCTGAATGCTGTTCTGATAGAGAGTCTTCTGAATACGATCGCAGTAGCTTCGAGCCGAACATCGGATGCAGATGCTTCATGCTGACTGATAGACGAAGGTGATAGAAGATACTCACTTTCGCAGTGATTTGATAGAAGCTCAGCTGTTTGTCTTTCAAATCTTTGCAGAGTCTCGTTGTCTTGACGTTTCTGAAAGATAGTCAAACTCAGTCATCTACTTCATAGATGACGTTTCGTCTATGTTTATTGATCTGAACTTCGATGATCAGCTTCGTCTTTTTCAATTGTTGACGGCCGAAGCTCAGTAGCTCTTTCATTTGAATGGCAATATCGTCTGCTTTTCTAGCTTCAAGTCGTTCACGAGTTGTTTCGTAGTCAGTCGTATCTGAATCGAAACTCATTCGGGGGTGAAATTCTTTATTGAAGTAGAAGAGAGTCATTGAAGTGATCGAGAAGATATTGAAATTGTCGCTGAATTTCACCATAGGTATTCATTTGGCCCAGTCGTTCTGCATGTAATTGCAGTAGGTTCTAAGTTCGCGTTCAACGTCTTGATTGACTCGTTCCGATTGACCGTCGATCTCAGGATGATAGGCTGTGAATAGACTAGCTGTGATTCTCAGTCGTCTGCAAAGACTCTTTCACATAGTCGATATGAATTGAAAGTCTCTGTTCGAAACAATAGAACTGGGTAGATCATGCAGTTGATAGACGTTTCATAGCATGATTCAAACCGTTTCTTCGGCTGAGATGTCACCGTCTTCCCAATGACAGGGAACATAGTGACGTTCTTTGATGAGACGACATATGATTGTGCAAATGGCGTTATAGTCTTCTGATAGAGATAGTTCAGTAATGAAGTTCATAGCTATATCTTTTCAGCGTTCTTGTGAAATGAGTAGGGGATGATGAAGTTCATTGGTGTTATCCCTAGAGGCTTTGCTTCGCTGACAGGCATGGCAGTTCCGAATGTACTGTCTGACTGTGACTCAATGACCTGACCAATAGTAGAATCGTTGAATTAGATCGATAGTTCGTCTATTGCCGGAATGAGAGGTTGAGAGCTGATCATGAATTTCCTGCAGCAGTTCCGTATGCATATTCTCGAGAACTCACAGTAAGTCTTTCCTAAATAGAACGCCGTCAATGATTTCGCAGTCTTTCAATTTAGTGGTATGAAATTTGAGCTTGTTTTCGTTCATAGCTTGCCTATATTCGCTGCAGAGCTCATCAGTTTGATTGATCATACGTACTCGTTGATAGAGATTTGCTTCCGGTTCAACAGGTAGAACATCGACTCTATCGAAGGGCAGAATAGTTTGAAAACGATCTTCAAGACGCTGAGCTGATTCAGAGACGTTCGCTAGAAGCATTCTGGTTAGAGCATCGACTTTAGTGTTCATTTTGCCTGACCTAAAGATGATCTGAAAGTTGAACTTCGATAGAACGTTCAGGTAGTTGACTTGTCGTCGACTCAACTGTTTGTTTTTCATGAAGATCTTCAAAGCCTGATGATCGATGAACATCTGAATGAGTAGTTCAGTGCATTTCAGCTCGAGTCGTCAGTGTTCGAAGCATCGAATAATGGCTAGCAATTTCTTGTCATAGATGTGGTAATTGATTTCAGCGAGAATCATGCTTTTGCTGTAGAAGATCATCGAATGAAGAACTTTCTCGTCATCGTACTGAGATAGTATTTCACCTTTTACATAGTTCGAAGCATCAATCTTCAGAATAGCTTGTCGTTTAAGGTCGAAGTGACGAAGTACTGAGGTCGAGCTGACTTGTTTCTTTAGATTGTCAAAGGCTTGAACACAGGCATCGTTTCAAACAAAAGGCGTGTTCTTTCTAGTCAGCTGAGTGAACGATTTGACTAGCTTCGAGAAGTTCTTAATGAAACGACGGTAGAAGTTAACAAATCCCACGAAGCTCTGATGTCATGGTGCTAGGCTGAAAGCTCGACCGAGCCGCATGAGAGTCATGTGACTACATGCTTCTTTCGCGACTGCGCTAGCAGATCTAATTTCCCATGTAATATAGTCGCTTCGAGCTCATCTTGCTTTCTTTTCTTCTTGTCTTTCGTTCTGTACACTACTTGTATCTAGATCTGACTCTATCATAGCTATCATACGTTATATTGATAGTTCTTCAAACCTAGTTCCTGACATTACGAAAGATCTACAATTTCTGCAACGCTTTCACGCGCTGCGACCTCGTCTCGTTTTCTCGTTGATTCAAGATATCTTCTCGCCCCGATCGCTCAATGAAGCATCTCGAGTACACCTTCGAGAACGAACTCAATGCCGATGAGTTCGCCCGACATGTCGCCAACGACTCAGCGGCAGCCTTACGCCGATTTCAGAAGCTTCAGAACCAAGCTCGTAAAGTCACTAATGCGACTTTCTCGTTCTTCGCCTCTTCTGTTCCAATTCCTTCGACCTATGCTTCTTTAGACTCGCAAAATCTAGCCTTCCTGATAGCTCAAGCAGTGGCTCAAACTCTTCGGAACCAATCTTTATCGTCGACCCCTGTTATACATCTCTCTTCAGCGTCTGTGACTGCCGCAGTCATCCCCGTCCGATTGTCTGAAAAGCTCTCAGATATCGTCGAATACGATGAAGATAGAGACAAGCTGAATGCGTGAAAGCAGAGCTTGAAGCAGCGCATGCACATGAATCACGATCGATACACCATCGATGAAGCCAAGATCGCCTACGTCGAGTCTCGTCTCATAATTGAGAAGAAGACTCACATTCTCATGATGTCATATCGAACAAATGGCATCTGCAATCTTGCTATCTTCGACGAATATCTACGAACCCTTCGTCACTGTTGTGACAATTCTTTTGAAGCTGAAGACGTTCGCACGTACCTTCGCGAAACTCTTAAGCAAGACTCTATGAGCTTTGCCGAATATTATTTACTCTTTTGCCAGAAAAAAGATCGTTTCGCGTTAGAAGACGCGTCGCTGATCGACTGCATGAAGCGCAACGTCAGCTACATCACTCAACTGATCGCCTTCTTCTGACGAATCATCGAGAGCAAGAAGCTCTTCATCTTTTCGAAATACGTTCAAGCTTTCTCGAAAATCGACGAAGAGCTTCAGCAGCTTAAACATCAACAATCTCGTATCACGATCTCTAGCTTCACCCCTTCGAAGCTCAAGTTCTTCACGACTTCGATCATCAATTCTTCGAGCTCTAAGTCAATTCTCGTCGTGCCTGTTGCTCTCGCTGCCTCTTCAGAAGATGATGAACTCATGAATCTTAGCTCTGCTATGACAGCAGTTCAGAGCAAGGCTCTAGCTATCTCTGAGATAAAAGATATCTGCAACAAATGAAAGCTATGCTACTACTGCAAGTTGCAACACTCGAGTAAAACAGTCAAAGAATGCTCAAACAAGAAATTCTTCACTCTTCGTGTTACTGATATGAACGATGATGTCAGTATCGACGATGATGTTTCGCTGTTCGCGAGAAAAGCCTAGTTCTTGAGCAAAGTCGCGCTCAGAGATCATTATACATATTCTATTGTCTTCTAGCATTCTCGTTCTTTTCTTTTCTTCAGTCTTATAAGAAGTTTTTCATCAAATCAGTCTTAGAATTGTTTGAAATCGACTCTTTCTTTAAAGACAGTCATATGATCGTTTCTTGTATACTACGTCACGCTCAATCTAGAATATCTGTTCTCGCTTTAATCAACTCTGAAGTCTTCGTCTATGCTTTTATTGACAAATTCTTCGCGCAACATCACAATCTTTCTCTGCATTCTCTCATCTATTCTCGTCGCCTTCGAGACTTCGACGATCAAATCGCTTTGATCGAAGACATCACTCATGTAGTTGAAATCATCATGACACTAGAAGATCATATTGAAAGACTGTTCTTATACGTTATCGATCTGAATCAATACTTCATTATTATGAGTCTTTCTTGACTACGTCGTCATGAAATCGACGCTAGCTTCGAGTTTAATACTCTCACTATGTTCTCGTTCTTCTGTCTAGCTCACTGCTGTCAAATCTCTGTCAAAATACATGAAGTCACGCGAGAAGAAGAATTTCTGTCTCT